>VYMD01000231.1_pt1 | contig 21127 bp, 19 predicted proteins | sample 5115311 | NCBI WGS metagenome assembly VYMD01 (sample SAMN12291779, study PRJNA351875) | freshwater metagenome | isolation source: freshwater lake | place: USA: Michigan, Wintergreen Lake | collected 2013-08-08
GCTTTTTGTAAGTTTTTCTTTTCTTCTAAATCTAGGAAATCTTTGGCTGGCATAAGTAGGACTTTTCTAAAGTTACTATTTCTATTTTAGGTGGTTTAAGTGCGTTTTAGCTTATCACCCCGTCATACAACATATATACTAATTTGTCAATAGGTAGTAATATTTAATCTGCTTATACTTCGAGTTTTGACCTGAAAATGGGCGATCAATAGTCAAGCGATCGAGGGATGGGAAACAACTTATACTAAATCGGTTGAGTATAGGCTACATATCAAGACAGGCAAAAGGCACTCATGCAAAAGGGAGAATAAATAATCAGTCTTTAATAACCGGATTTAGTATTATTTAACCTTTAATCAAGGCTATCACCGGGCAACCAATCTTCTATCACCTGCGCGATAGTATAGGGACAAAACTCTGGAAAAATGCTGGGGACTAAACCCTTTTGTCTGGCGGTTTCTCGACGCGCTCTGGTATATTCCTTGGCCAAAATTTCTGCGGGATAACTGCGTAAACTGGGACTATCCTCTAATTTACGACGAATTTGCGATCGCCCATCATTGATGGAATCCAGCCAACTATCGGAGCGCCTTTGGGGTTGATATTGCCACTTGAGGAGATGAATCAAAATTCGCTCCATTTGAGAACCGATCGCACTGCGTTCACTTTTCCCCAAATCCTCGATTTCCTCGATTAAATGCTCCCAGTCAATGGCATCCCAGCGTTGTTCCCGCAAAAGTTGAGCCGTATCCTGGGCCCAGAGAATTAAATCGCAATCGTAGGTGGTTGGCATAACCGGTTCCCCGTTTTTCAAGCTTTTCTGGTGGTATTGTGGGGCTAATTGTGTTAAGTTAACGATCCAGCGTTTTCTTAATGATAACTGATTACCGTTCGCTTACAGCCCCTTCCGCAGTTCTAGAGTTTCCCAAAACCAGAGACCTTGCGCCTCACCATTAACAAAAATATAGGTTTACAACATATATACTAATTTGTCAATAGGTAGTAATATTTAATCTACTTATACTTCGAGTTTTGACCTGAAAATGGGCGATCAATAGAGCAGCAATTATTGTAGTTGGGTTGACCCAAGGAAACCCAACAAAGAGTAACCTTTGGGGTGGTTGGGTTTCGCTTTTTCCAGCGAATTGAGCTATTTTCGCCCCAGTATTGTTTCCCTCAACCCAACCTACGATGCTTAGACTCACAGCTTCAATCAATGTGCATGGTGCGTTCCCCAAAATCGATCGCTTAAGCGGTAGAAGTTGCCCTAGGAAACGCACCCTACAAGATTGCGATCGCACTAGGACTACAAGAGCGGCATCGCACTTAGACTCACAACTTCAATCAATGTGCATGGTGCGTTCCCCAAAATCGATCACTGAAGCGGTAGAAGTTGCCCTAGGGAACGCACCCTACAAGATTGCGATCGCATCGCCTCGACTGCGATCGCACTACAATGCACAGCTGGCAAAGGATTAAACCGCCATCGCTACTACCGAATCACCACCTAATCATAAAGACGCTTTGATAGTGTAAGGAACACTGCTAATGCCATGCCATTTAGAAAAATTATCGCTGCAACATTGTGAAACCATAAACCTGAAAAAACACCTAAACCGATGCTTGTGCCTCCTATGAAAGACAAGAATAAATACACTTTTTGTTCTGAAACATACTCTTGAAGTTCTTGAGAATGTGAGAATGCTTCTACTAAGTTGAACTGAAAAAAGCTAAAAGGGTATAGAGCAATAAATGTAAAGAATACAGACTGAAAGAAACGTGGAAAGAACACTTCTGGTACTTTGAAGGTGACAAAAAACACTGCTGTAAAAGTGGCAGCAACTACAAAGTTAACTACATTGAAAATTTTTGACCTTATCAAATAGTTATTAACCAATAAGGTAAATGTTAAGGAGGCTAGGATCACGAAGTTGATTGAGCCAATCCATTGCCACGTTTGGAGTCTATGCTGAGTGTTCGTCTCCTCCCAAACTTTGGGATATAGTTCTCCAAACTTCTGGGCTTTTTGGTTTTGGCGCTCAACCAACTTATTAAACTGCCCTAAAATACTCTGCTGTGACTCGCTCGGTTGGTACGGTGTTTGTTGTTCAGCCATCACCATCGCAGTATTATTGGCTTGATACCACAGAGATGTATAGACTGCAAGCCAGGTAGAATTATAAGCAACTATAGCTAAAATAGTGCAAACAAAAATTATAAACAGCTTTTTGTTTTTGAGGGGTATCGTATAATAAACGTAACGAGGACTTTTAGGTACAGATGATATACTCGGAGGTATTTTTAGGGCAGCTATCTGAGATATAATTTCATCTAGTTGTTGCTGAGACTCCTCAATCTTCTTCTTAAGTTCAAACTGATGTACTGGGCTAGAAGTTTTGTGAAACTCAAGCCAGAAGTGATGGAGCTTCTCGGATAATAGTTTTTTTTCTTCTTTCAAGTTTTTTAATTCAGTTTCTTTATCTGAAGGTGACATTTCTTATCTCCGAATAAGCCTTTTAAGTGCCATCCAAGTCTTATACATATACCCTTCTGTTTCTACTTCTAATTCATAAGAAGCTATCATAGGAATTAAAGGAATAACCACTTTAAGCTTACCAGAGGCTGTCTTCTCTTGCTTCAGTTTTAACTGAATATCTTGCAGAAGGTAAATCAGTTGAGAGGACAGATCGCTCTTAGGTATCGTGGATATAGATGAGATAGAAGACTCTATTTTCAACAGCTGACCGTTTGCCTCCTCTTCTGAAAAGTGAATTCTCTCCTCCGGATAAATCTGCCAGTACTCTGCTTCATAGCTACGAATACTTGGTAGGATTTCTTTCTTGATTCTTTGTTTCAACTCGAACTGAATGTTTGGGCTTGCAGAAGTAATTAACTACTTTTGAAAAGCACTCAATTTTTCATATAGCAGCTCTAAAATCTCTTCTAGTTCATTAAGTCTGTAATCGTTCATTGGTTAACTCGTAAATAATGTTGACTTCAACAAGGTAAAACAGTCATCTTGCATAACTCTTTTTAATAACCAAGTATTAAAATTTTTAGGTAAATTCAGCAGTTGCCATGACACTAATTTTATCTTATCAGGATTATTCAGAAGGACTGTCTCACAGGTAACCCAGCAGCACAACTACACATTATACGGAAACTTTTTGCATAACAATTTCCAGAGTAACGATATGGGTCAACTTTCTGTATGTCACCCGTCATACAACATATATACTAATTTGTCAATAGGTAGTAATATTTAATCTGCTTATACTTCGAGTTTTGACCTGAAAATGGGCAAGGGGATGACCACGAGCCTAGGGGATTATGCAAGGGTGAACAACTTATCGGCAGGTTTCCAGGCCGCTCCCCAATAACTGATCACTGAAAGACGGCTAAACTAAAAAGGCGTGCTAAAATCAGCATATCTAGGGTCGCTTGTGTAGGTGATGGATAGGCTATGTTTGAAAGATTTACGGAAAAAGCCATTAAAGTAATCATGCTCGCCCAAGAAGAAGCCCGCCGCCTTGGCCATAACTTCGTGGGAACAGAGCAGATTTTACTAGGACTAATTGGAGAGGGAACGGGAGTTGCCGCCAAAGTCCTCAAGTCCATGGGTGTCAATCTCAAAGATGCGCGCGTGGAGGTGGAGAAAATCATCGGTCGCGGTTCCGGATTCGTAGCCGTGGAAATTCCCTTCACCCCCAGAGCCAAACGAGTTTTAGAACTCTCCCTCGAAGAAGCCCGTCAACTGGGCCATAACTATATTGGCACAGAACACCTCCTTTTAGGACTAATTCGCGAAGGGGAAGGTGTGGCCGCTAGGGTTCTGGAAAATCTCGGCGTGGATCTCTCGAAAGTTCGCACCCAAGTGATCAGAATGTTAGGGGAAACCGCCGAAGTGGCCGCCGGTTCATCTTCCCAAGGTCGCACTAAAACCCCCACTCTTGATGAATTCGGTTCCAATCTAACCCAAATGGCCAGCGAGGGTAAACTCGATCCCGTGGTCGGCCGACAAAAGGAAATCGAGCGCGTTATCCAAATTCTTGGCCGTCGTACCAAAAATAACCCAGTCCTGATTGGGGAACCGGGGGTAGGTAAAACAGCGATCGCAGAAGGATTGGCCCAACGCATCGCTAACAAGGATATTCCCGACATTCTCGAAGAAAAACGGGTTGTCACCCTCGATATCGGCTTGCTAGTGGCGGGAACCAAATATCGCGGCGAATTTGAGGAACGCCTCAAAAAAATCATGGACGAAATTCGCCAAGCGGGTAACGTCGTCCTTGTTATCGATGAAGTTCATACTCTCATCGGTGCTGGGGCAGCCGAAGGGGCGATCGATGCGGCCAATATTCTCAAACCGGCTTTGGCCCGAGGAGAACTGCAATGTATCGGTGCGACGACCTTGGATGAGTACCGCAAACATATCGAACGGGATGCGGCTCTAGAAAGACGTTTTCAACCGGTTATGGTCGGTGAACCCTCCGTAGAAGAAACGATCGAAATTCTCTACGGTCTCCGGGAACGCTACGAACAGCACCACAAACTAAAAATCTTAGATGAGGCCCTGGAAGCGGCGGCGAAATTGTCCGATCGCTACATTAGCGATCGCTTCTTACCGGACAAGGCGATCGATTTAATCGATGAAGCTGGTTCGAGAGTGCGCTTGATTAATTCCCAATTGCCCCCAGCAGCCAAGGAATTAGATAAAGAACTGCGGCAAATTCTCAAACAAAAAGATGATGCGGTGCGCGGTCAAGACTTCGAGAAAGCCGGGGAATTGCGCGATCGGGAAATGGAAATCAAAACCCAGATCCGTAATCTCGCTTCCACCAAAAAAGGCGAAGATGGCAACGATGAACCCTTTGTTGACGCGGAGGAAATCGCTCACATCGTCGCTTCTTGGACTGGGGTTCCCGTCAATAAACTGACCGAAACCGAATCCGAGAAACTGCTGCACATGGAAGATACCCTGCATCAGCGTCTCATCGGTCAAGAGGACGCAGTTAAAGCGGTGTCTCGTGCCATTCGTCGCGCTCGCGTCGGTCTGAAAAATCCCAACCGTCCGATTGCTTCCTTTATCTTCTCCGGTCCAACGGGGGTGGGTAAAACCGAGTTAACTAAAGCTCTGGCCGCTTATTTCTTTGGTTCCGAAGATGCGATGATCCGTCTCGATATGTCGGAATACATGGAACGGCACACGGTTTCTAAGTTAATCGGTTCACCTCCGGGTTATGTTGGTTACAACGAAGGGGGACAATTAACGGAAGCGGTGCGTCGTCGTCCTTATACGGTGGTGCTATTCGACGAAATCGAAAAAGCTCACCCCGATGTCTTCAATATGCTTCTGCAAATCCTTGAAGATGGACGTTTGACCGATGCCAAAGGTCGCACGGTGGACTTTAAAAATACCCTGTTGATCATGACCTCGAACATCGGTTCTAAAGTCATCGAGAAGGGTGGCGGTGGTTTAGGTTTCGAGTTTGCCGATAATCAGGCCGAGGCCCAGTATAATCGCATTCGATCGCTGGTTAATGAGGAATTAAAACAATATTTCCGCCCGGAATTCCTTAACCGTCTCGATGAGATTATTGTCTTCCGTCAACTCAATAAGGAAGAAGTCAAGGAAATCGCCGAAATCCTGCTCAAGGATGTGTTTAAACGTCTGACAGAACAAAATATTACTTTGTCTGTTACTGATAAGTTTAAAGAACGCTTGATCGAGGAAGGTTATAATCCGGCCTACGGCGCTCGTCCCCTACGTCGTGCTATTATGCGTCTCTTGGAAGATGTTCTGGCTGAGGAAATTCTCTCCGGACGGGTTTCTGATGGGGATACGGCCATGGTCGATATCGATGAGGAAGGTAAGGTGAAAGTTATTTCCGGTGAAAGACGTGAGTTAATCGCTCCCGTGATTGAATAAGTTCTCACTGGAATTAGTTAAATAAAAGGTGGGCTTTTTGCTCACCTTTTCTCGTAAAAATAGGAGAAAAAACTGTGATGAAAGTATGGGTTGTGGGTTGTGTATTGTTGTTTTTATTGGTAGAATTTTATCAGTGGGCGAAGGGTTTTATTTTGTCTTTACCTCTCTATATTTTTGCGGGAGTTTTATTATCGATCACTTCTAATTATTATCAAGATATGAGCAATTTATTTGCTAGAAATGAACAGGTTTATCAAACTGCCAGTTTAACTGATATTCCTCCTATTTTGACGGCAGAAAACGCAATTACCAGCCTAGAAGCGGCAGCATCGGAGGATGGTAAAAAGCTATCAAATTAGGCGGTTTTGTAGAATTGCCATGGCATAACTAACCTGAGTTCGGGATAAGCCGAAACCCTAATTTTACCTTAGCCAGTCAGCCCTATTCTTTCCTGGAAGTCATGGCCAAATCTCCTTAACCCGAACTGAAGTTATCTACTCCCCGCACGACTACTGAACCGTTTTTTTTGCTTCGAGAATACACCGAGCATCTAAGAGGATAATATTTTTTGATTCGACAACCGAACAACTCTCGCTTAACTGGGATAAAACGAGGGGGGTTCCCGCTTGCAGTCTTTCTACCGCACAAGAAGTTACCGATCCAAAGGATTGAAGGCCAACTTTATTGATCGGGTAGTCCGGGGAAAAAGCGGAGCGATCGAGTAACCAGAAACGAATATTATTTTTCTGGATAAAGTTCTGCACGGTAGCCAGATCGGGACTATATTGGGCTTCGATTAAGTCCGTATATCTTTGGCGAAGTTTTTCATAGTATAACAAGTTATACGGTTCTAATGAATCTCGATGGACAAACACGGGACGCAGGGCAAAGGAAGGAATATTATCACCCTCTAGGGAGAGAGAAGCCACAAGACTATCTTTCGGCTGTTGCGCTAAAAACTGATAAAGCTCTGGTTCTTTTCCCTTAATATAGCTAACTTTTGGAAAAAAATAGTATTTTTTCAAAGCGAGCGGATAAAGTAGTGCGGATAGCGCAATAACGATGAGCATTGTATAGGTTAAAAACACTCTCGATAAGCAAACCTGTCTTGCGGGAAGTGTATTTTTTCTATCTCTTCCGACGAAATAAACCAATCCCAATATTTGGATGACCATCAGTCCAGTCAGTAAGAGCGAGCGAGTTCGATTGAAATAAAGAATCGGCAGGTAGGAATAAATCATTGCTACTTGAAGTAGGAGAAAGATAATGATGGTTATTCCACTTGCTATAGTCTTTTTAGCCCCCCATTCTAACAGGTTATCGATCAGCATCGATAAAGCGATTCCCCCCGCAATAGCGAAAACTATCCTTAGGCTATGTTCCGTGTATCTTTGCGGTAAATATAGCTTGAAGAGGACAGCGTGAGAGATTAGATAAAAGGCGATCGAGGAAAGCAAAATTTGTGGTAGGATAAATCGTGCGCTCGTGATTCGTTCCACGAGAGAAAAATGGGAGCGATAATAGAGGATAATCGGCAAGGCTAGTCCGAGTAGAATTTGAGGTGGTAAGAGGAAAAATTTTCTCTTGAAGGGGTTAAAAATACACCAATCTCTTGGAAAAACACCGCTATAGTCATTACAAGTCCAAAAGGTAAGCGGATCTCGGTGAAAAAATCCGATTTTACCATCTTGTCCAAACTCTGACAAATTTCGAGCTTCTGCCAGAGAAACCATGGCTCCATAGTCACTACTTTTGAAAAGATATGTCAGTAAGATTAAAAATACAACCAGCAAGCTGACTATACAAAAAACAATCTCTTTTCGGTCTGTAGTCAAACGGAACCTTTGGTTATTCCAGGAGAAGAGACGGAGAACTAATACTCCAGAAGCAACCAGAACCGAAGGAGGATAAAAGAACGCCAGCAAAATCAAAGAGAGCAAACAAGGAATCTTGGAAGAGCGAAGTAAGTAATAGGTAAAAGCTAGAAAAAGAGGGTATAAAAAGCCTCTTGGAGTACCGGAACCTAAATCATCTTTTAACCACAGATTTTGATTGAGAAATAGTGTGGATATGAATCCCGCTAAAGGTACGGGGATGATTTGCAGAGAGACTCGATAGCAATAAATGGTAGATACTAAACCTAGGGCGATCGGTACGAGCTTATTAAAAAGTATGGCGTTTATCCCTACCATTGACATCAATTTATAAAGACTCGCTAAGGCCGAAGGAGTCGCCCATTGATAATAGTTCATCAGGAAATCATCGGGAAAAAGCTCTGAATCCGAGAAACGCATCATCCAAACGATACTACGGCGTGCGTCATCCTGAATACTGTACTCGCTACCAAAAGCGACTTGTAAGAATAAGATACTTGACAAAATGGAGAATACGATGCTGAGACTGAACCAGAAGGTTCTGGAAAGCATCAATTCTCTTAGAGGAGTTAAATCTAAAAAATACGAGTTCTTTGTCTGCATAACTACCTTTACGTTTTATCCAAGTATTTTACATTTAATACGGATACCATAAGAACTAGGATGATTGTCTATTTCTTGGTATTTTTGAGTATAAAAGTTGAACGGTAACATATAAGTTTAGAAGCGATAAAGCCGATAACAATGAGTTACTGGGAAAGAGATAACGTGAGGGAGCGGTGAAAAATGCCATGTCAACTACAGTATATAAAAATAGACGCAGTATTATCATTGATAAGGCAAAGGAAATAATGAGGATATACTGATTAAGTAGCGAGGAGTGAATAGGGGTAGCCAAATAATACACAAATAATGCTATGAAAGAAATAATACCTAGAATATTGATTAGATGAATTAAGGGAGTTAAGCGTTTTAAATAGGCAATAAGATTTTTGTTTAAATTCTTCTGGTTGATTAGGTGGGTTCTGCGATGGGCTAATCGATTGAATATCGAGATCATTTCGGGAGTTAAACGCGAATCGTCTGTATTTTGTAGAAGTCTTTCGCTAACTCGAGGAAAGACTAAATATCCCGTAGTTGTAGTTAATGAGCGTTTAAATTTAGATAGCCAATAACCGATATCTATTTCATTAAAAGAAAAAGCCTTACCTTTAATTCTTTTCTGTTGAAATGCCGTTTCAAGCTCGTAATTTATTTTATTAAAAGTTTCATAAGTGCTGCGGCTGTTGGCATCTGTTATTTTATTAGCGGCTGCTATTATCGACCATTGAATCCAGTCGATAGGAACTTCAGCATCATAATATTTTCCACCATAACGATTAATTTTAGTTGCTAATTCTTCTTCAATTAATGGTTTTAGTTTACTAAATGTAGGACTAACTTCATAAGCTATTAGTAATTGTTGTCGATTGATAGTGATAAACTTAAAATTATCTCGATTCTTACCATCATCTATACTCCGAATTTTCGCAAAAGTTCCCAGAACAGCTTCAGAACTAGGTAGAGAGAGTGCGGGTACTCCCAGAAAAAAACCATTCAAGAGAGTAAAAAACATAGTAATTAATAAACTTATAGCAATGGGAATAATACAAATCGGCAAAGCTTCTCGAATAGCTCTTGCTATATTCATTCTATTCCTTAATACAAGAATAACAAAAACAACTAGGTAACTCAGCAAGAACACTATCTGCTCTGGACGGGTAATGAATATTATTCCTAAACACAATCCACCAGGAACAGAAAATATTAGTTTCCTCGCTAAATTTTCTGACATAACTGTTATGACAGTCAAAGCCAAAAGAATATGATATAAACTAATGGCTATTGTTTCAGTTCAAATGGTATTGAACCACATAAAAGTTGTTATATGAAAAGTTAAAATTGCAAAAATAGCTATACATATCAGTCGAGGTATTTTCAAGCGACGAAAACTATAAACTAATAAAATATTAGATAAAATATAAAAAATCTCATGACTGATTCGTAAAGGAAAATGGAAAAAGGGAGCATCTCACCTTTGTAACTCCTAAATTAAGTTTTATATCAAGCTATTTTGAAAGCCTTACCAGAAGCAAGTTTTAGCGACAAGTATAATTACTCACTTGCATAAGTGAGATGCTCCCAGGAAAAAGGAAAATTAAGTAGACTGGAAAACAGTATAAATATGGAGTAGCCTTGGCTATGTCCTAATAATGCATTTAACTCTCCATTATTTGTAGGAAACCAAATTTTTTGATTTGCCATTAGGATATAGCTCAAAGAATCTTTTGTACTGCCTAAAACTTCGCTATTTCTAATCAGAAAAAATTTTAGAGCAATGATTAATATCAAGCTCAAGAAAAAATATTTATCATTGCCCCCCATAAAGTTTAAAACTCTATTGCTTGTTACTTGATTAGACTGGTTAATTTTATGCATAACTACCTTGACATTTGATACAAGTATTTTACATATAATACTGATTGTTGTTATATCCTGACAGGGGGACAAGAAGGCTGAAATCCATATATCATAAGCTTTTCATGGTTTTAGCTCGAAAAAGTTCCCTGCACCAGATCTCACTTATTAATAATAATTCCTAGTAAGCTCGCTCCTATCCCTAATTCTTTCGTTAGCTTTTTGCCTAGAATCGCTAAATCTATTTCTAGCGAGAGAAGCTAGAAGCCTGTGTGAGCAAAGCTTCTAGCTCGCTTGTCCCCCTGTCAGCTGTATTAGTCATTAATACGTCTAGCTAACAATACTAAATTGGAAGGCATTCCCAGCGCCCAGATGGTTTCGACTCTAATACTGAAATTGTCTCCTAAAGCTTGTTTAGCTAAGTTTAATAATTCGGCTCTATCCAGTAGGTTTAAATTATCTTCCTTAGCCCAGAAGGATAACCCGAGTATATTTAATAGAAACCGATGCCAAGATTTGGGTAACCAATGGATTAGGGGAAGTTTAGTATGAAATTCTAGCCAATGCCAACGATTGGGTGTAGTTAAGAATATTTTACTAGCAACTCTGGCACACTCTCGAATATGTTCAACCTGTAAATGAGTCGAACCACAATGTTCTAAAACTGCGCTAGAGGTGGCTACATCAAACTCACGCTCCTTAGCAAGAACTGGGCGATGAAATCCATTGGGGCTTAAAATTTTGGCAAAAGGAAACACTTGGCTCAGGGAAGAAATGTCTTCTGGGGAAGAGAGGGCGACAGTTAACCCTGCTTCATGAAACCAGGGAATCATACAGTTACTGTCTATCCTCTCCACATCTGGAGTAGAACCAATATCAATAATACTTTCTCCTGCCCGTAAATCGAGTTTGTTCATAGCTAAATCAAACATCTTACGGCGAGCTTCTACACTTAAGCGTTCTTGAATCCCTGTTAACCAATGTCCACGATTAAAATAGTCAATGCCTTGATTCATAATATATTTGTTTACATAGTTGGGTATCTCGAAAAATTGATAGCCCAAGGACTGTTATAGTATAATAAGTAAGAACAGCGAGTCAAGCGAACAAATGCTCTTGCCAGAATCAACCAGGGTAAGAGCATCTCAATTAGGCTTGACAAAAGGCTTTCAGCACAGCCATAATATAGTTATTATCCATGGCCGCCCGTTTACTTTTTTGTGCCAGACTACGTCGGTAAGTCGATTCTTGGTTAAGAGCGTTAAGTGCTACTCGTCTCAATAAGGCTCCCATTACGAGGGCTGTGGCCGGAGCGAATCCGACACTTATCTTCATTAAAAGTAACATCTAAAATCCAATGAGCCTGATTTTCAATGCCCCAATGTTTACGAATAGCATTACCTATTTTTTGAGCATCAGCAGGGAGAGAACTGAGATAAAATTGGACTTCACAAGTGGTTTTATTCCAAAGATGACGAACTCGTTTAACCATGATAATACTTTGAAGTCCTAGCCATTGAGCTTGTTGATAAAGACCGCCGAAAGCTTCTAAGGCTACAGCCCAACACCAACGTTTTTCGAGGCGATGATGACCCTTTGACCGGCGGTAATCATAACTAAATTGAATACCATCAAATTGATGTGCTTGAGCTTGCTCAAACCAGTTTTTGACCTGAGTATAAAGAGTCGGATGATTAGCTTTAAGGGCGACAACGTAGTCAGCTTTTTTGGCTTGAATATGATTAATAATCGCCGTTTGAGTTCCCATAGCATCAAGGGTGATAATTGCCCCTTGAAGGTCTAATAGTTCTAATAAAGCGGGCTCTTCGGTAATCTCATTGGATTTATCTTCCACCTTGACTTGTCCTAAAACTAATTTCTGCTCCCCCGCCCAAGCCGTCACTAAATGCAAGGCTTTAATTCCTTGATTACGGTCGTAAGAACCTCTGAGACTTTTCCCGTCTATGGGAACTATTTCCCCCGAAAGAGAACCGATTAAATGGGGTAGCCATTGAGACAAAACTTTGGCCAAAGCGAACGGGTTAATCCGTTCAAAAACCCGCCGAAAAGTATCATCAGAAGGAATGCCATTAGGTAATTCTAAAAACTCAGATAACCAAGACTGCTTACTGAGTCCATAATTTTCCATGTCTTCCCAACCTTCGGCTCCTGCTATAACTGCTAAAATAGCAATGACTAAAATATCGGTTAATAAATGTTTTTGAGTTCGGGACACTCTCGGGTCAGGAATATCTTGAAGATAAGTCAATAAACTAGCTTGAATTTCATTGATTGATGTTAAAGGAAGCTCAGGTTTTAGTTGAGCTTTATTTCCGGTGGGGAGAACGGGGGCAAAACCTTTACCCATGAGCTATTTCCTCGTTAATTTTCATGAACAACAGTGAGACTAAGGCTAATTATAAATTAGCAGTTACGCACTGTACAAATTCACCATGATGTGTATGAAGGAAAATCCGTCGTTTCAGACTTTTGGCGATTAACTTCTGATCGATAGCGATCGCTCAAAAGTCATCAAAAAATCACGTTAAAATGCCCGAAACCCATACCTCATATTTGGTCGATCCTGTCAATGCGTAAGTCCTATAAATTATACAGAGGTAGCAGGGGCTAAGTCTGGGTACTGGCAGTGCGGGACGGTGCTATGGCGATTTCATCACCCTATTCAGAAATCTTTGTCAAGTACAATTTATACCAAATTAGATGAGCTTACCCTGCTATAAATTCACCTTCAGCTGTTTTCATCTTCGTTTCAATCCCAAAACACTTAAAAAGAAACTGGAAAAAATCACCTGTACTCCCAACGCTAGAGCGGTTACGGAAGGAATGACAATCCGCATGGTCATGGCTGGATCTAAGGCTCCATAAAGTCGAGCATTCCAAATGTATAAAGCATACACCGAACCGCCTATACCTAGCAAAAATAAAATTACGCCAATGATTAATCCCACCTCCAGATTAATATAACGCAAAAATCGTCTTAATTTTCGGTCTTCTGGTAATAAACCTTCGCTGATAGCAAAAGCTTTTGTGAAGATGGCAAAACTGACGATTTGAAAGCCAATAATCAAAGCTGTGGCTGAATAGAGAAGGGTATGAACTCTGGGTTGGGTCATAAACCAAATCGTCGCCACAAATCCCAGAAACATTAAAGCCAGTCCGGGGTAGAGAAACAACCAACGAGGACTATACATTAAGAGAAATCGGAGATGTCGCCAGCCATCGCGCCAAGTTTTTAGGTGGGGGGGGCGACTGCGGCCGTCAGGGGATAAAGTGGTTGGTACTTCGGTAATTTTGAGACCGTAGAGGGATGCTTTCACCACCATCTCGCTGGCGAATTCCATGCCAGTGGTGCGTAAGTTCAATTGTTCGATCGCTTGTTTACTAAACCCGCGCAATCCACAGTGAAAATCACCACAGGGGCTGCCAAAAAATAACCGTCCTAACCAAGTCAAGACAGGATTGCCCAGATACTTATGCAATACTGGCATCGCCCCGGGTTTAATTCCCCCCTGAAAACGATTGCCCATCACCAAATCGTAACCCTGTCGCAATTTCTCTAGGAAGGGCGAGAGATTGGTAAAGTCATAGCTATCATCGGCATCCCCCATGATAATGTACTGACCTTTGGCGGCGGCGATACCCCCCCGCAGGGCGCTACCATAACCCCTTTCCGGGATAGGAACCACCCGCGCCCCTGAATTAGTGGCAATTTCTTGGGAACCATCGCTGCTGCCATTATCGGCGATTAGCACCTCTCCCGCAATTTTGTGTCGTTCCAGATAATCTCGCGCTTTACCGATACAGGTGGACAGGGTTTCCGCCTCGTTGAGACAGGGCATAACGATTGATAATTCTAGAGTAGGTATCTGCTCATTAGAGGCGGCATCTGCCATGACCTTATTTTCCAGCATAACAATCGCGGTGGAGTCGTTTTGCCCAAGAGTATAACAGGATTATTGACATTTGTGACAACAAATTTTTGATTGCTCAATAGTGCTGCCTTAATTGATTGGCTTGTCTTTGTCCCCCAATAACCTATAATGAGTGGGCTGTTCATTATCTAGATTTCTCAAGCTATCTAAGCTAGATAGGGTCTTCAGCATCCCAACAACGGGGTTTAGATTACGAACAGCTTAGGGCAAAAATTTGGCAACCCAGAGAAAATCTAGATTTTTCTGGCTTCTTGTTCATAGTTTATCTGGCGCTAAAGAGGGTTCCATAGCTTTTTAGGTTTTATCTGGTACAATGTGCCACATGATCTGGTAAGCTAAACAGGTCAATGGTTACCCTAAATGTCAGCTTGAAGGCTCTTTTGTTTCACCTCGGAGATGAAAAGCTAACCAATTTGACACTCTCGCCGTCAAGCTACGCTGTGACGGGAGATTCTTGCTTCTACTCCTCTTAACTAGACACAATCCGAAGACTATGCCCCCGTCAGACCGAATCCACAAGCGTTTCACTTGTTGGTGAATTCAAATCGATTTGTATAGTATCATAGGATACACTTTACCTATTCAAAAAAACTAAGAGAGCTAAGAACTATCATAAAGTGTTGAGGTATAAGAAAATTATGAATAAATTAAGTCAACGTACGCAAATTTTTAACTTTCTTATTGGATTAGGATTTGTCCTGATAATAATTATTAAATTTTATTTAACCAGAAAGTATGAAATTGTCGCTATCGGTTCCGATCCAGAAAGCTATCTGGCGAGAGCTGCATTCAATATTTGGTCGGATAAAGTAGGTATCGGGGCCTTAGGTCATCCTCCCGGTTATTCTATCTTTGTGTGGTTAGTCAATTTATCTGGCATCCCTCTGAGAATATTTCACGAGATTTTTTATATACTTTCCACGGGATTTTTAGTTTATTGCCTGCGATTTTTGAAAATTCCTAAATTGATTTGTCTTGGTGTATTTGCTGTCATGGTTTTTTATCCATTGACTTTTAGGTTTTTCAATGATGCCAGGAGTGAATCATCGGTAATTTCTTTATTCAATTTTCTAGTGGGAGTGACAATATTATTATTAATTTCTAGGAAAAAATCGAGTAAACTTGTTTATTCCGGTCTATCGGGTTTGATTCTAGGAATGATTGCCATTACAAGACCAGAAAGAGAGGTATTCTATCTATACTTTCTCGGCTTCGGTCTAATTACTTGGATCACAGGCTATCGAATTTCCAGAAATCAAAAGATCGAGAAAATAATTTATTACTGTTTAATTCCCTTTCTGCTTTTCTGTCTAGTTAATTTCTCCTGCACGGTCTTAAACAAAGTCAATTTTGGTGTGTCTGGAGTCAGTTTATTCGATTCTCCCAGTTATAAACGAATGTACACAAAACTCATGAAAATAGATGTGGGTACTCCTCAAAGATATATTACTTTTACGCAAGCACAATTAGCCGCTGCTTATGAAGTTAGTCCAACTTTGAAAAAAATGCAGCCTTTCTTACCCAAAGAAGAAATGATGCAGAGTCACAATACCTGGTTGTTAATTTATGCAGCTCGCGAGGTATCATCAGATAGAAAAGCGCAGAATGTTTATCAGGTATTCACAGAAGTTAATAAGGAACTAGAAAAGGCTTTTCAGGAGAAAGTTTTACCTAGTAAGCCTTTACTATTAGGTTATTTAGATCCTAATATAGGGGTTTGGTTGCCCCACGTCAAGAGTTCATTTATTAAAGTGGTAAATTGGTTTATATTTCCCCCTATGTCTGAAGTAGAAAATATTCTTGCTAAGGATGATCCCAAAGCCAGTATAGCATTATTTAATGCAACCGCTAATCGCCGAGCCGCTTTGATCAACAACCACAATCCTAATTCTAAAATATTTACTAAAGTTAAAATCTTAAATTATCTCGTATATGTTCTCAATGTGCTAGGAATTATTTCCTTTGTAATCCTCCTAATTTACTACTGTGTTTATCAAGCCAAATCACTGTTTCTATCTACCTACATAATTATAGTTTTCTTGATTCTTTTAACTCAAATTGCTCGTCTTCTTCTCTATAGTTTACTTGATGCCTCTGCTTGGGAAATTCCGATGCGTTATCTATTTCCCAGTATGCCATTGTTCTCTGGATTATCGTTACTCAATATATTTGTCGTCTTTAACTTGCTGTCAAAAAAGATACTGAAAATGAAAAATTGAAGTTTATCTTGGTTTCACAGCCATAAACCTTAGCTATATCAAGCTGAAAATCGAAATGACCTTAAAAGTTTAGTTGTAACATATAAGTTTAGAATTGACAGTGCCGATAGCAATGGATTGCTGGGAAATAAATAACGTGAAGGTGCGGGGAAAAATGCCATATCAACTGCAATATACAAAAATAAGCGCAGTAAAATTATAGATAAGGCAAAAGAAATAATCAATGTGTATTGATTGAGAAGTTGGGAGTGAACAGGTTTAACCAAGTAATAGACGAATAATATTACAAAAGATATCATTCCAATAATATTGATGATCTGAATTAAAGGAGTGAGCCAGTTTAAATAAAAAATAAGGTCTTTATTTAAATCTGGTTGATTAACTAGATAAGTTCGACGATGTGCCACTCGATTAAATATTGATCTCATTTCAGGGGTTACTCGAGGATCATCTGTATTTTGTAATAATTTCTTACTACTGACTCGTGGCAAAAATAAATATCCACTCATTTCAGTTAATGAATGAGGAAATTTGGTTAGCCAAAACCCTATATCTATATCATTAAAAGAGAAATTTTTCTGGTTAATTCTTTTATCGTTAAATGCCTCTTGCAGTTCAGAATTAATTTCAGTAAAAACTTGATACATACTTCTGTCTTCTGTTAAATTGCTTCTTCTAATTGCTTCTACTGTTGACCAGTACACCCAATCAATTGTTACTTCTATATTAGTAGTATCTTTTCCACCCTGTCTAGTAATTCTCTCAGCCAATTCTTCTTCGATTAGAGGTTTGACTTGATTCAATGTTGGACTCACTTGATAAGCCATTTTTAATTGTTGGCGATTTATATTGACAAACTCAAAATCATCTATATTTTGACCATCATCTATACTCTGAATCTGGGAAAAAGTTTCTTTGAAAGCCGATGAGTTCATAATGGATAACGCTGGTAATTCTAGAAAAAAAGCATTTAATAAAGTAAAGACTGTAGTAATTAATAAACTTATAGCAATGGGAATAATACAAATCGGCAAAGCTTCTCGAATAGCTCTTGCTATATTCATTCTATTCCTTAATACAAGAATAGCAAAAACAACTAGGTAACTCAGCAAGAACACTATCTGCTCTGGACGGGTAATGAATATTATTCCTAAACACAATCCGCCAAGAACAGAAAATATTAGTTTCTTCGCTAAATTTTCTGACATAACAGTTATGACAGTCAAAGCCAAAAGAATATGATATAAGCTAATGGCTATTGTTTCAGTTAAAATGGTATTGAACCACAGAAAAGTTGTTATATGAAAAGTTAAAACTGCAAAAATAACTAAGCAGATATATCGAGGGATTTTTAGTAATCTAAAACTAAAAACTAATAATATATTAGAGATAGTGTAAAAAATCTCATGACTAATTCTTAGAGAAAAATTCAGAAAATTAGAAACCATTATAAATATCGGATATCCTGGCATATAATCGATTATTGCCTTAGCTTTATTAGTAGGAAACCAAATATTCTGATCTGCCATTAACGTATAGAGCAAGGAATCTCTTGGATGACCAACAACTTCACTGTTTCTGATTAAAAAAAACTTGATAATGATCATTGATAAAATCCCACAAGCAAAGAATACTTTATTTATATCTTCGCAAAATATTCTCGTCAATAATTGTTTTTTAGGCATAATATTTACTGCACTTAACTAAATTAAACAACGCCGAAATTGATCTACTAATAACAAGGAAAACTATCTGCTCTTATTGTCTTTTTTTATGCTTATTTAAACCACGAAAACTCCAGTATTTATGCAAGAAAAAATTATAAAACATTAAACCTGCACTTACAATTACTACCGATGCCATGTACCATAGTTTAAATACTTCTACCAAAATAAACATCCAAGCCACGTTAATTAATAAGCCAGAAAACATCACATTATAGTACTTTATCAATTCTGGGAAAAACATTTTTATACTTGTATTAAAAGTATAAAACTTATTGAGGCAAAAACCAAGAAAACTTGTATAAATTAGAGCAATAACTACCGAAGCAATGTAATGAAATTTGATTTTTTCAGTTAATAAATATATGGAACAAATATAAATAATATTACAGGTTAAACCAAAAATAAAAAATCGTCGAAATTGTTGACTAGATAGTAAAGAACAAAATTTGTAAAAACTCTTTTGAAGTAGATTAATCATAATTTAGATTACTTTGGCAATAACTTGGGTTAGACGATAGTAACTACTATATCGAATAGAGATAAACTGTCCTCACATATTCAAATCCCTCATGATCATACTTCCCTTTCCGGGATAGGAACCACCCGCGCCCCTGAATTAGTGGCAATTTCTTGGGAACCATCGCTACTGCCATTATCGGCGATTAGCACCTCTCCCGCAATTTGCTGTCGTTCCAGATAATCTCGTGCTTTGCCGATACAGGTGGCCAGGGTTTCCGCCTCGTTGAGACAGGGCATGACGATGGATAATTCTAGAGTAGGTATCTGCTCATTAGGGTCGGCAGCTGCCATGACCTGATTTTCCAGCATAACAATCGCGGTGGAGTCGTTTTGCCCAAGAGTATAACAGGTTATGTACAGCAGTGGTCTAAATTGTTAGCACGCAATCTGCTGATTCTTTTTCATCTGAGCGGCAATCTATATCTGAAGTTGAATGGCGATCGCTCTGCCCGACTCTCTGACTTTCTTTATTGGGCAATTTAACCCAAATTTTCCAGCAACTGAAATTCTGATGCTATCCTCGCCATCCCACCTGATTATTTGCTAGAAGTCATGGCCAAATCTCCTTAACCCCAACTGACGTTACATTTGCTCAAAAGCTATCTGCTTGGCGCTGAATTTTTGATGCGTCCGGGACGCATCCCACAGCCAAATATCGCCAATTTCCCCCTAGGCTTTAGGTCTTAAATAAACTAGAGACTGTTGCCAAATTAAAGTGGGTTTATCGTAGTGATCGACCAGGTATAGACAGTTAACATCTTGCCAAAGGATGCGACCAACGAGGAGATCATCGGTGCTTAACTTAATTTCTACTTCCCGTTTCTCTTGAATATAGCTCTGTACTTGTTTAATACTCGGTAGGCCAGGATCAAATTGAGACATAATGAGTTTATCGATGAGGTGTTCATCCTCTATTATTCCTGTTGAGTAGCTTTTATTGACGATGAAAATCCCCTTTACCAAATATCAAGGCCTAGGCAATGATTTTATTTTGATAGATAACCGTCACAGTTCCGAACCCCTGATCACAGCGGAAATGGCCGTGGCTATGTGCGATCGACATTTTGGTATCGGTGCCGATGGCGTGATTTTTGTGCTTCCCGGCCAAGCAGCAACCGACTACACCATGAGAATTTTCAACTCTGATGGTTCGGAACCGGAAATGTGTGGTAACGGTATTCGCTGTCTAGCCCAATTTATCGCCCGTTTAGAGGCTAACAACGCCATTGGCCGCACCTATCGCATTCATACTCTAGCAGGAACGATGATTCCCCGTTTAGAAGCCAATGAACAGGTAACGGTCGATATGGGGCCGCCGCAACTCCTCGGCAGTGAAATCCCCACCACCTTGGTCAAGGGGTCAGAAAAAGTCCTCGCGGTTCCCCTAGAGGTGGAGGGCAAAGATTGGTTAGTTACTTGCGTTAGTATGGGTAATCCCCACTGTGTCACTTTTGTCGATGATCTGGCCTCTATTCCTCTAGAAACTATCGGGCCAAAATTTGAGCATCATCCGGTTTTTCCCCAACGGACTAATGTGGAGTTCGTGGAAGTAATCGCGCCAGATTATATAAAGATGCGTGTCTGGGAAAGAGGAGCGGGAATTACTCTTGCTTGCGGTACCGGTGCTTGTGCTGTGGTGGTGGCGGCCGTGTTAACGGGCAAATGCGATCGCCGTTGTACCGTGGAACTGCCCGGTGGTTGTCTTCAGATTCACTGGTCGGAAACTGATAACCGGGTTTACATGACGGGTTCAGCTAAAGCTGTTTTTGAGGGCATTTACCTGGTCTAAACCAACCCGCTAGGACGGGGACTGAACTCCCCGAACAGCGCGACGGGATTGTTAATTCTTACAGACTGGTAATCCACGCAATGATTCCTTTACCAGTTAACACTTCAATGGCCAAAAGAGAGACAAAGCCAATCATAGCTAGTCTGCCATTCAATTTTTCAGCGTTTTTGGTAAAACCGAGACCGCTAGAACTATCAACGTACATTTTCGGTTCGACAGCAAAGTTATTCAGTCTTCCTTGTTCTTCGGTGGTGTAGCCGCGGGCAGTCATGGGGAGGCTCCTTTTTTGTGCTTATGTTAAAAAGTGTAACACATTGTTAAGTTATGTTGCAAATTTTAACAAAAAATTTCTGGAGACTCAGAAAACCTCGATGGGGTGGTCCTACTAAATCCTGTTTAAAAGGTATAGGAGAGTGGGGTGTAGGGTGTGGGGAGAAGGGAGCGCCGGAGCTGCGGAGTGGGGAGCAGGGAGAAACAATTCATAACTTGAGAGTTAATCACACTATTAAAAACGGATTTGGGGTCATTGACGCTCCCCGCTCTAAGGAGACGGGGATTCTTCGTTCATTGAGTCTCCGTTAGCAAGCAGGATTTCTCCAACCAACCAAGAGGGAATCTCTCCCGAAGCGTTTAAAGTTTGCGTGCGCCCCACGCTACTTA
>VYMD01000122.1_pt1 | contig 21112 bp, 17 predicted proteins | sample 5115311 | NCBI WGS metagenome assembly VYMD01 (sample SAMN12291779, study PRJNA351875) | freshwater metagenome | isolation source: freshwater lake | place: USA: Michigan, Wintergreen Lake | collected 2013-08-08
TCCTTTGTTTACTTGATGCAAGATGGTCAGATAATCTTCGGTGGTTCCAGTATTTATATAACAGATTATAAGAATGTCAACAAATCCGATCCGATACGTTTTTCTGCACAAGATGGAGCCGCCTCGCTCACAAGTAGCAGTGTGCACGAGGCGTCAGGATTACTGGCAGGAGGGGGTGTTGATGGTTCCATTCGAATTTGGAATTTAAAGAATCCATCTGCGTTACCAAAAAACCTTAATGCGCATGAAGGAAGAATTACAGGCTTATCGTTCAGTCCGGATGGAAATTATTTAGTCAGCGCCAGTATTCATCCCGAAGAGCTAAGAGTATGGCATTTCAATCATAATAATGACAGCTCAATTCTTCTCAATCATGGAAATGAAACGATTCGTAGCATCGTTTTCTCTAAGGATGGTCAATTTTTTTACACTGGGAGTGGGGAATCAAATATTCAGAAGTGGTCTACGATTGATTTCAAGAAAATGCCTTTTCATCAATTTTCGAAAAAAACGGCGATTTCGAAAAATGTTGATTCAGAAGGACAAATCAGTCTGACCTTGCCTTGGGAATTAAATCTTATAAAGGAACCTTACACTTCTATTACTTCTGCTGGATGGGGCATTTCTAAATTAACGATATCCCAAGATGGAAATTTTTTGTTGGCTTGTGGCTATGAAGACAACAATATACGTTTGTGGAATCTGAAAACAAATTATGGTAATCCTAAAAACATTGAAGGTCATAATGAAGAAGTTACAGACTGCAAAATCACAGCAGATAATCAATTTATTATATCAACGAGTAAAGACCAGACAATTCGAATCTATAAACTGCAGAATCTAAAAGAGCCACCAACCATTTTTTTTGGACACGAAGACAATATCACTTCTTTAGCTTTGTCACCCTTGGATAGGAATAAATTCGTAACGGTGAGTGATGATCGAACGATAAGAGAATGGAAGATTAATGTTTCTGATCGTATATCATTTTTTCTTTCAAAATCAGGCAAAGCAAAAATAAATACATTGGCATTTAGCAGAAATAACGATCGATTATTCTCTGGTTCAGACGATGGTGTGATTCGAATTCACGATCTAAAAATGCCAGAATTGGAACCGATTGAATTGTCAGGTCATGAAAATTCAATCTTAGATCTTGCAATTTCTGATTCTCTACTTTTTTCATCTAGTTCTGACAATTCGATTATTGTTTGGGATTTAATGAAAGGATACGAGAAGAAATATAAATTAAAAGACCATGCTAATAAAGTAAGAAAACTATTAATATCTCCTAACTATGAATATCTTATATCCGCGAGTGATGATGGAACTATAAAAGTTAGAAGTATACAAAATTTCCAAGAACAACCTCAGGAGATCAAAACGAACTTGGGGATTATTACGGATCTTGTCATGGTATCTTCATACGAGTTTGCAACACGTTCATTAAATTCAGGAGATCTATATATTTATGACATTCGAAATCTACAATCAATACCAAAGAAGATAGAAAATGCAAAATTTTTCGGGAATGGAATGTCTTTCGTATATTTGCCCGATGAAAATTTATTCTATGGATTTGGAGAAAATGAAATAAAATTTTTAAATCAAAATATCTTAAAAGAAGTAACCAAATCAATCCAAGTTCACAGTCACTTAAGACCATTTTTCAAAGACAAATTCCATCTCTCAAACGATAGCCGATTTCTTATTACTGGCAATCTGATCTGGGATCATGGGGATATGGGACGAAAACCTTTGATAATAGATTTCAGTGATGTATTAAATGAAAATAATGAAATTTCGAATATTAGATCATTATCACTTAATGATATTTCGATTTCCTCGGACTCTCAATTTATAGCCCATGCCTATGGTGATAAGATTATTGTGTCTCTTTTTTCACCAGAAACTTTGCTTAAAAGAGCCTGTCAAATTGCAGGCAGAAATCTTTCCATTTCCGAATGGGTCGATTACATAAGCCCCTTGCTAAAGTATCAAAAGACTTGCCCGTCTATTAATGGAAGTGAAAGTAATAAAATATTATGAATAATTATCAATGGTGGATATTGTTAGTTCTTGGTTTATTAACCTATATCTTAAGCTGTTTTGGTTTTTACCAATATTTTCTTCAATCCGGAGAGCCTTATTATCTGAGTGATATTCTCTATTTTAGTTTACTTCTATTTCGAATGGAATGGGCTTTGGATTCTAGCCCAATCCCGATTGCTTTAGACATATCCCGTTTTCTAGCGCCAGTTACTGTCGCATCTGCTTTTTTAAAAGCAGCCTTTGTCTTGTTAGAAAAAAAAATTAATATGTTAAAGCTCAGGTCTTATCGAAATCACATTGTTATTTGCGGTATGGGAAGAATGGGAAGTGAGATCGCGGAAAATTTAATAGCAAATAATTTCAAAGTAGTGATTATTGATTCAAATAAAAGCTCTGCAGACTTTCCAAAATCTAGTATCGGTATAACTGGAGATGCTTCCAATATTGAGACACTAAAAATCGCACGGATTTCTGAATCTGAAACATGTATACTTTGTAATGAAAGTAATGAATTGAATATAGAAGTTGCAAATCGATGTAACGAGCTGATTAGTTTAAGCAAGAAACCGGAAGATTCCAAAACGATTAAAATACTAGTTCATATGAGTGAGATCAATCTCAAGAAAATACTGAATCAACATCCGTTATTTTTAATCAACACAAATCGAGCGAATTTAGATTTATTCAATATTTATGAAAAAGCGGCTCGAAAGCTTACTAACCTGTTTCCCCCAGACCGATATTGTCGCGTTTTCGACTTATCTGATTCGCCTGCTGAAGTTTTAGTCATAGGCTTAAATCAAATGAGTGAGCCAATGCTTTTACAGTTAGGCCAGATTTCTCATTATGGAAATCTAAAAAAAACGATCGTTCACATTTCTGACCAAAATGTAACAATGAAGAATGAAAAAATTCTATCTTTTCATCCTAATTTAAATCAAACTTTAGATTTGCGTTTTTATGATCAAAGTATAAGAGAAACGATTTATGGAAATTATTTGGATGATTTTAAAAATTTAGGTGCAGTCTATATTTTTCTAGAGAATGTATCTGAAAGTATCACAGTTCCGATCGCTATTAGAAAGAAAATTGAGAAAAATATCCCAATTATTGTTTGTATGTCGGATGGAGAAGGATTGTCGGAGATTCTGAGCACTTCCGCTGAGCTTTTAGAAAAAAACATTCATTTTTTCCACCTAATCAAGGAAACCTGTAAAAAAGAAGAAATGCTAGATGGTGCCCTCGATTTTCTTGCGAAAGCGATTCATGAAAACTATATTCAAAATGAACAAAATAAGGGTGTCGATATTAAAAAGTTTGATTTTGCGGACAAATGGGAAGATTTGGCTGAATCTTATAGGGACGCAAATCGATGCCAAGCAGATCACATATTCGTAAAGTTTAGAACCTTAGGTTATGATACGAACCAATTACCAGAAAAGATAGAAATTTCAGAGGAAAGATTATTGATTTTAGCAAAAATGGAACATCATCGATGGATGTCTGAAAAATTTCTTTCTGGTTGGACGTATGCTCCAGGTGCAAAAAATTCACTTTTAAAAACATCACCCTTACTAACAGATTGGGAATCATTAAGTGAGGCAGAACAAAAAAAAGACATCGATACTATCATTGCCTTGAATGACTATATAAAGTATTTTCGTTAGGTATAATCCTCTTTCAACTACAATCTTTCTAACTAAAATGGAGTATGAGTATGGCATTCATTTGAATTAAATGCAACGAATAACAGAATTAATTGTAGTTTTGATCTCGTTCTACTGTTTTTTTCCTTTTATAGATTGAATTTATTATTGAAGTAAAGCCTTTAAATACGGCAGGATAAGTCGATACGGTTATGCATTCAAAAGAAGAAGTTGATGACATGCAAAAAACAGTTAGCACCGAGGAAAACACTTTGATTCAGGAAGAAAAACATACTGTATTAATTGATAACTTTTGTAGACCCGTCAGATTATTGGAGGAGCAATTGAGCTTTCTTAAAAAGCTACATAGGGATTTTTGCCATCGGAAGCTATCTTCACTTTTGAGTCTTCCGTTAAGCGTTCAATTAGATTCCGAAGACGAGTTCAAATATGAAGAGTTTGCAAGATCCACTCTCAGTTCTTCTACGTTTGGTGAAGTTGAGTTGGAACCTTCTCAAATCGAAAAGTTGTTTAAAGACGAGTACCCCCAAACAATAGCTATGATATTATCGTATCTAAAGCCAGAGATATCTGCAGCTATCCTATCCCAACTATCTGAACCGAACAAATCAAGAGTTTTGAAAAGGATCGATTCTATGGAGAAAGTGGACCAAAAGACTATAGCCAAAGTAGAACAAGAATTAGAAAGAAAATTTTTAAAAATGAAGTCTAGCTGAGATCTATGGTCTGGTGATTTTGATTCAGCAATAGAAATCTTAAATCATGTCGATTTAGAATTGGAAACGACGTTTTTAGCGACCATTCAAGAGGAAGATCCGGAGCTTGCCTCGAGTCTTAAAATAAAGAGATCAGGTGAGATTGTGATTGCTCGAGATAGCGAACGAAAATTTGTAAATTAAAAGTGGAATGAATTTTTAAGATTAAAGGAGTAAGGAGAGGCAGATGAATAGATGGTTGGTTTTACGTGCTATATGTAGTGATTCTGAAAGAAAGGTGTGTCTTCCCATGATACAGACTTTAGTATCCTTTGCCTTTAAGTCGCGCAGAGAAGGCTTGCTCTCTCTGGAAGGTGATATTCCAAGTATCGAATTTCCTTTATTACGTCAAGGTTTGCAACTCATAGTGGATGGAACCGATCCATTATTTGTACGAAGTATTATGGAACAAACTATGATGACAAGCGAAACAAAAGGGAAGGACTTGCTTGAACTCCTGTTAATGACAGAGGCATGTTTACTCATTCAATCTGGAGAAAACCCACGAATCATAAAAGAGTATCTCTGTTCTTTTTTGGGAATCAATGGGCAAAAAATGTTCAATGAGTTATATCGCGAGTTTGATGATGAGTAAATGAAGGTATTGATAAATTATAAATCGGAAATGAGACAAGATAAATTTCTACTAAATGAGTCTGGATTTGAATTTTACCTAATTTCACTCAATTCGAATTGGTGGCAAAGTATCATTAAATTAGGATATGACTGTGACTCGGAATTTGTACCTCCACTTTCAAAGAGAATGTCTATCGAAGAACACTTTGCACGCTTCCAAACCGAGCAAGGATTTACTATTGTAGCGATTAAAGAAAATGAATTTGTAGGCTTTATTTGTAATTTCTATCACCACCCAGAGTCCAATAAATCATGGTATCAGTGTTTCATCATTACACAAAAATTTCGTCAAAAAAGCTTATCTAGATACTTTTTTCATTTATCGGATGAAATATTGAAAGAAAGAGGTCAAATATTTGTCAAAATTCGAACTTGGGTTGAAAATAGTTTAAGTAGAAAAGTTATCTCTAATGCTGGTTTCTATTTACGTGAAATATTATCGAATGATCGTGGTTTCGGAATTCATACACTGGTATTTGAGAAATCTCTTTATAGATCAGAGTATTTTCGTAATTTGAATTATTTAGGAATCATCGGAGGATTGGGAAGTAATACTTCTGCAAAATTCTATTCCGATCTTTCTAAATTAACATCTCAAACAAAAAATGAGCAAGATCAAATACCAATTTTTCTTTTATCTGCACCTCAAACTCCGGATAGAACCACGATGCTTTTTGCAAAGAAACAAGAAGATCTAGTCTTGCTTTTGATCAGCCAAGTAAAACAATTGATAAATCAAGGAGTTAGTCATATTGTTATCTGTTGTTTTACCTATCATGCGGTATTAAATTATTTACCGCTCGAATTGAAAAATAAAATAGTTTCTTTTATCGATTATACAATTTCACTACTGAACTTAAGAAAAGGAAAATATTTAATATTGCAAACCAATGGCTCTTATTATCAAAATTTCTATAAAGAATTATCTAATGTGACTTTTCTTTCAAGAGTAGATCAAATTACTATTCATAATCTTATTTATAAAATCAAGAGTGGAGAACCCGATGAGTTGGTTATGCCAGAATTTAAAGAAGTCATAAGCAATTACAAATGCGAAGGTATATTGATCGCATGCACGGATTTATGTCTTATTTCAGATCGTTTTGAGGAACATTTCAAAAATTTGGATATAATCAATCCTTTAAAAGTCATGACTTATGATATAATCGATCAATGGAGACAAACACTATCGGTAAGTATTTGATTAACAAGCATGAATTCATTGGTGTTAATCAATCTAACTGTTTTACCCATCTGCCGTTATAATAAGAGTAAAGTTCACCGTTGACAACTTGATCCGTATCTTCGTTTAGATGGAGTCGGACGAGTCCGTCAGATCCGGGCTGATATTGGAAATACATTCCATTTGATCCTGGAATTTCTACTTTTGCGGTGCCTGAAATAATTATCGAATCTCTTTCATCAAAATAAATATTATGTTCTTTTCGAATTCCGCCGCGTTGTTTGTATCTAACCACATAACCGTTCTTGTTTAAGAATAATTCGATGCCTTTAGAAGGGTTCGGTATAGAGTATGAGCCATTAAGCAATTGGGTACCTTGGTATTTCGTTGCACCATGGTCTCCAAAGTATATCCAATCCAGTTTCATCGGATTTCCATTTCCATCTTCAATATTACCATATATAGATGGTTGTATCTCCATCACGTTGTCACGTCTTGCTAAAAATCTGTCTTTTGGTTCAGCAATGACTCCAATTTGTTTAACGTCAGAGTATAACAGATCATATTTGACATTGTAATTCATTCTAGAAAGAAAGGAATATTGGCGCCATACATCCGCATCCGTAGAACTAAATACTGCATCTTGAGAGTTCCCAAAATAAATTCTTGGAAAAGGAGCATGATGTAGGTGCCTTTGAGGATCGTATGAGACCCATTCGCTTCCTTCATAATAAACTTCAACTTCTGCATGACCTCCGCTGTTCCAGGAAGGATGCTTTAGGTTATGGACGAGACCAACACGTGCTGGTATTCCCTTTGCACGAAGAAGTGCGGTCATGAGATTTGCAAAACCAGCACAAGTGGAATAACGGTTGCGAAGTGTACCTTCCGCATCGATTACACTTGTATCCTGCCAAGTGAGCAGATCTCGGATATAAAATACAACTGCATTTACATATTCTGTTTGGGTGGTTTTTCCGTTTGCTAATGTTGCAGCAAGTTTTAATACCGGTCGAGACGTAGGAACCGTCATGTAAGGCAAAAGCTCTTGATTACTTGAGTATATACCTACATCTGACATTTTAAAATTGCTATTGAATTCATTGAAATTAACTTCCCGTTCTATGATAATTCTAGAAGGAGATGCCTCAATGATGATTTGCTTATTGGATTCGTTTTCGTAGGAAGTGAGAGAACCAGGATCATTAAATACACCAAAGGATGGGGTAAGTGTCACCCTCCATTTCTCTCTACCAGTTAATAAAGAGGATTCTGCCTTAATTTCTTTTGATATAAATACAATACAAAGCAAAAGTATAAAATAAAAATGAAGTGTTGATGACTTCCTGTTTAGTTGAAGCATTTTCTTATCCTACTGTGGAATTATATAGTTGGGCATAGGTATGAGTGCAGCAACGAGAGCTGCAAATTGATATTGAATGAATATTGTGAGTCCAATCACGATACCACCTAGCAATAAACCGACAGAAACATTCCCTTTACGAATTTCTTCATATTCTTTAATATGCCAAGTCATCATATCATACATTTTAGTGGATACGAATGCGATTAGGAGCGAGAGAACGAAGGTGAAAATAATCTGAAGGAGTGCTAACAGCATTGTATTCAGAATATATGGAATGCGCGTATGTTCAGGCATTTGATTAACTAAATGTAGATTCTGCTGCAGAACAACGAAGGTACTGGTGCTTAGCATCGCAGTTGAGATGATCACGGAGACGAGAAACAACGACGAAGCTGTGTTATTTTCAGAAAGTGATATAGATGCTTTTTTACCAAGGAAGAGAGAAGAGACTGTAATCACAGTGCAAAAAATCATCAAAACACCAAAAACCAAACTGGCAAGGTTTAGCAAAATAAGATAAATTAAGTCATTTCCGGGCGTCATTATTATTCTCCATTATAATAGGATACGAGATCTAATTCAAATTTCTTCTCGTTTATCAAAAGATGTCAAGATTTTCGTAATATTCAATGTGTTCGTTTCTATTTTTTTGAAAGATCGACATACTCAATTTTAGGTATTTCAATACATTACATACTGAAGCACGTGCTCTGATTCATGAGTTAAAATCATCTGAACATAAACTACCAGTAATTTGAATGAAAAAAGAATTGAATCAATTCTGTAATGTCCGATAACTAAATAAATTTAAGCAAAACGAGGTATAACTTGTGAATATCCTTTCATTCCTATTAACATTAATTCTTTTATCTGGTTCGAGCTATTACTTTTTGGATTTAAATTTAATCCTTCTATTTGAACCATTTGCACTCTTAACTGTAATCTCTATTACACTGTGTAGAGGATATATATTACACCCAAACCATTTTTTGAGCCATCTTATCAAAATATTGATTCATTCTGTCAAGTCAATGGATTCAGATTCGGACGGACTTAGGCAAACGTTAGCTGAAACATCCATCGGTACTGGCTACTTAGGTTTTTTAATTTCCGTGGTTTCAACGACATCCCATTTCGGTAAAGGCGCAGATGCAGCAGAGTTTGGGGCGAGTGTGGCTTTTGGAATCTGCTCTTTGTTCTATGGAGTCACGTTTTCCTATTTTCTTTTCAGAAAATAATTAAAAAAATGTATTTTGAATATATGGCTTAGAAATAGCTTTATCGTTTTCTAAAGCTATACCACAAACAGGGTATAGACATTCATTTCCGTTTTTGTTAGAATGGAAATACTTATGCTGGAAAGGAAGATCGCGATTGTAGAAGATCAAATACAATTTAGGGAATATGTTTCCAAGATCCTGGAAAGCGGATGTATTTATGTAACAGGATATTCCTCCGCCGAAGAGTATTTACAAGATGGCATCAATCAATATTTTGATTTAATTTTTTTAGATATCAATCTAAATGAGATGAGTGGACTGGATTTATTAAAGTACGTAAATAAGCAAGGCCTTGACCAAAATTTCGTTATACTGACTTCAGTTGCTTCCGACTCAATGATCGTCGATGCTTTGGAAAATGGTGCCATAGGATATATACTTAAACAAGAGCTATCTAATTTTTTGGAAACGACTAACTTATACTTGAATGGCGGAAGTGAAATCACTCCAACAATTGCGTTTCATCTGCAAAGAAGGTTTAATAGTGCAAAAGATCATAATTTTAAATTATTATCTGATTTGGAAATGAATATTCTAAAACATACGACGAGTGGTTATCCGATTGAGGAAGTCGCTATTAATCTTAATCTTTCTGTTATCGATATTCAAATGAAGATTCGAGTGATTTATTCGAAATTTGCGCATCTATAAACGCCAATTTAGATTGTATTAAAAGAATGGGCTTACGAATTTTAAACCGAGTGTACTTTTATGATCGAGATCAGCATAGACTTAGATTTTAGAGCCAATGGACGATTTTATGAAGACGACGAGCGACTTCAAAATTTCCGCGGTCGCGTCAAGGCATTGATCAATGGTTACAAAGACCTTTCAAAAAAATATTTAGAATCGCTGTCTGATGATGGTAAAATTACGGGTCAAGAGAAGCATGAATTAATCGATTCTTTGGAAGCAATTTTGATGATAGCGCTCATGATTCGCAAACATGATTTTTTAAAGAAAGAATTTCGCGTTATCATTGTAAAAAGTAAAGGAAAATTCATTGTAGAAATTAATTTTATAGATCGATTAAATTGGTCAATGTCTGGTACGATTCGACCAGAATATAAAATAAAAATAAAGAATTTTAAACATTGGTTTAATGGAGTATTCTCAGATTCGATTAAAAAATTCATACAAATTTACAACATATATGCGGAAGACAGACATATTTCAAGTGAAGAAAAGCAGTTGTTAGCAGAGCAATTGGATAGAATTACCATCGAGATTATTGAAATGGTAGTCTATATAGAAAGATTTATGCACTTTAAATAAAAACGGAGTGAACTCAATGGAAAATCTAACCATCTCTTCATATCTCACCCTTGCCTTTAGCTTTGGTCTTTTATCACTAATAACGCCTTGCGTATTTCCCTTAATTCCTATAACCGTTTCGTATTTTACCAAAAGACATGAGTCAGAAAGTGCCAAACCAGTTCTTGATGCTTTCTTGTATTCGTTGGGTATTGTTATCTCCTTTTCAGTGGTAGGTTTGTTGATTGCTCTCATATTTGGAGCGAGTGGGGTGAATCGATTAGCCACAAACCCATATATGAATCTATTGATAGCAGTAGTTTTTATCTTATTTGCTTTCAATCTATTTGGAATGTTCGAAATCATGGTTTCGAGTAACGTTTTAACTCGACTTTCTAATTTTCATTCAAAAAGCAATCTGCTGAGCATCTGGATGATGTCCTTTACCTTCACTCTAACAACGTTTACTTGTACAATGCCATTCATTGGTACAGTGCTTGTTTCCGCTTCCAAAGGTGATTGGTCTTATCCAATTATTGGAATGTTAGGTTATAGCTTGGCTTTTTCGATACCATTCTTCTTGTTAGCGCTATTTCCTTCTGCTATCAAAAAACTTCCTCGTTCTGGAAGTTGGATGGTTTCCTTCAAAATCATTCTAGGTTTCTTGGAACTCGCCGCCGCTTTGAAATTTATAAGTAATGCAGATTTAGTTTTTGGTTGGGGAGTTTTATCGAGGGAGTTTTTCCTTGCAATTTGGGCATCCTTGTTCATTGCCGCATCGCTATACTTGTTTGGCGTTTTTTATTTTTCTCACGAAAAAAGAGATGAAACGAAGTCAGCTCTTAGAATATGTTTTGCTATTTTCTTTCTTGCGATCGCGCTTAATTTTCTTACAGCTACAAATGGACGATCACTCGGAGAGTTAGATGCTTATTTGCCACCTTCCTCGCTCTCTAGTCAATCGATTCTAAAAGAAAAAGAATTGATTTGGGTGGATAATTTAGCAGACGCTAAAAGAGAATCGCTAATGACTGGCAAGAAAATTTTTCTAGATTTTACCGGCTATACTTGCACCAATTGCCGATGGATGGAACAGAATATTTTTCCAGATTCCGAAGTCAAAGAATTGCTTTCTCGTTTTGTCCTCGTAAAACTTTATACGGACGGCGATGAAAAGGTTCATGAAGAAAATCAATTATACGAAGAGCAAAAATTTGGAACCATTGCACTTCCTTTGTATATTGTTATGGATGCTGGAGAAAATGTCTTAGGTCAATTTATGGGAATGACTCGAAATATAGCAGAATATAAAAAGTTCTTAAAAGAGAGTAATAATTGAGTGCACTCATTTACCGCGATATAGTTTTTTCGTTGCATCAAGTAATGATTTTACCGTGAATTGATTAAATAGGAGAATTGATTTATGAATTTTTTTACAAGAATGTATAAAGCAGCAGCTTTTGATGTTGATACTTACGAAGAGGTAGAGGCAGACAAGACGGCTACTGTTCAGGCTTTTGTTGTGATTTTACTAGCAAATATTTCTGCAGGTATTGGGAATCTTCATGATTACAGTGTGTTGTTAAGCACAGAGGCATTATTAATTAATGTTAAAACGATTTTAGCTCACATAGCAATTGCAATCATCGGATGGGTAATCTGGGCTTTAGTAACATTATTTGTTGGAACTCAGTTAATGGCAGAAAGTACGACGAAGTCGAACATGGGTGAACTTTTAAGAACGATTGGTTTTGCTAGTTCTCCAGGAATATTATATTTTTTAGGTTTGGTTCCCGGTATAGGCGTGTATTTAGAATTCTTGATCATACTTTGGTTGCTTGGAACCATGGTAATTGCTGTAAGGCAGGCTCTTGATTTTAAGAGCACATTGAGAGCCATCGGAGTCTGCGTTGTCGGTTGGATTACATATGGTTTAGTTATTTTTTTTGCTGGGACTCTTATTCTTATCGTAACAGCGTTGATTAATAATTGAATTACATAATAACGGGCACTCTTTTTAGCAAAATAAAGCAAAGGGGGTGTATCTTAAGTTTCGGTATCCATTGATATAAATTATTCGAAATCCTATGGGATAGTTAAAATGATATCTATGTCAAACGATCATTAAGCCAAACAAAATCAGAACAATTGATAAATACTGCGAATGCGAATCCGAACTGGAAGGAAGCTCACTTATTTTTAAAAAATCTTTCCGTTTCAAATTCTTAGTTTTCTTGGTTAGCCGCTACGGAGATGGATATGGATACTCTTGACCTGCCCCCATTTTCAATACCTATCTTCTAGTTTCCGAGTACGCCATTCCTCAATCTGAGAATATGCTTTTTCATTTAGATTGCTAATTGTTCCTGGAGGGATCCTTGTGCCCAATAATTGTTCAGTGACATCTTTGATTCTTCTTACAGATACTCCTGCGAGATACATTTCGATCAAGGCTTCTTCAACCGAACTTTCCCGACGTTTGTATCTTTCTATGATTTGGGTTTCAAATTGAATTCCTTTCAGCTTTGGAATTTTTAATTTAACTTTACCATACTTTGTTTCGAAATTTCTAGTATAGCTTCCTGATCTATGTCCATCACGATTTTCCGATCTTTCATAAGGTCTAGCTTTTAATAGATTTTCTGCTTCATGCTCAAAAAGCTTATTCAAGGTTTGATCGACTGTTTCCCTTACCAGTCCACTAAGCTCGGTTCTTATCTTTTCTTCGTTGACGGAAATTATTTTCTCGTCTATTTTGTCTTCTGTAAGCATACGGGTTCTCCTGTTAGTTGGTGTTTTTCCAATTAACTTATCGGCTTACAGGAGAGCTTTTTACATTTTGCGAAAGATTTCTGACGTTACCTGAAGATCTGCAAAAAAAAGCCTATGACGCGTTGTGTCTCGTGATACGGGACAATTCATCGTATGCTAAAAGAGTAGTTTTGCCTACGAAGTTGTTGAAGACTCTTTGGCGCGTAAAAGGAAATCTTGGAGAAATAGGTGCTGTGTATCAAACGGCCTTTGATACTTTCCTCAAGGGATTTCAATTTCTTTTATCACTTTACCTGTAATCGTATCTACAATCTTAAATTGTCTTAAAATGGTATTTGCCTTAGGATCGATCCTATTCCCTGAGTGGTAGATTATCTGATTATTACCATAGTCGTTCCATTCGATACTTTGTCCATAGTCTGAGATAGAAGCTTCATAGTGTGATTTTCCATTGAGATCAAAAATTCTAATGCTCTTAGCTTCACCTTTGGTTTGAAGAACTACGATTGATTTCCCATTGCTAGTAAATCTTGCATAAGGATAATAACCAGGTCGATAGTAAAATTTTCCATCAATACTACCTATACTTTTTTTGGGATTTTTTAAATCAAATATCTCTAAATAGGGCAATGTTTTTTTCTTTTCTTTTTTATCCTTTAAAACAGTTTTTAAGTTAGGTGAAACATGACCAGTGATTGTTTTTGGAATATTAATTTCTTCTATTTTTTTTCCGTTCCTATCAAAAACGAAAGCTTTATTTAGCTCATTCATACTTATCGTGAGCGAGCTTTCATCCTTCCAATGAATCCTTGACTCACAAAAAAACATTTTTTTTAAGTCGCAATTTAAGTTTTCATTTACATTTAAAATCTTTTTCCATTCCTTATTGTTTATCTGCCAAAATTCAATACCCCTCTCTGGAATAAAAATCACTAAAGATTTTCCATCTGGGCTAAATTTGGCTGAAGGAAAAAATCCTCGATCAAATCTCCCTAAAGTTACTCCGGCATTTTCTTCTCCAGTTTTGAGATCATAAATAACAAATTGATAAAGGTACTTAAAATCCGCACCACTGTCGTTTCTATGGGAGAAAATTAGTAAGAAATTTAATTTAGGATCCAATACAGCTTTATCTAAATAAAGATTTCCTGTAGCCGATTTATTTCCTCTTTCATTAATTGTAATAGTTTTTTGAAAATTCCCCTCATAAGATTGAACTTTTACAGAAGAATCCGAATATTCTAAAATTCCCGTCTCTGCCATTGTGAAATTAGATACATTTAAATAATCTACTGGCTTTTTACCTAAAAGATTTTGCGCATTGGGGTCAGCTCCCGATTTTAGCAATAAAGGCATTATACTATGATTCGAACTTTTTGTCGCATAATGTAAGGCGGTATCTCCATTGGAATCTTTTCGTTTTAGGTCGGATCCTCTATCTATAAGCAATTTTACAATAGAGTAATTCCCTTTGGAGCTGAAATACATAGCAGGAGTGACTCCTTGACCGTTCGTATGGTTGATATCTGCTTTGTATTTTAATAAGAGATTCAAAATTTCTTCTGAGTTTGTTAACATCAAAGGAGTTAAACCAATAGCACCTTCCGAATTGGGATTAACTCCTTTTTGCAATGCCATTTCGATTGCCCTTTTGTTTTGAAATTCCCTGGAAAGTAAATCGTGTAGTACAGTTTGTGAATTAATTTCTGAACTATTGATTAAAAATCCATTTGATAAAAGAAATTCTACTAATTCTTTATTTTCTGTGAGAAATGCCTCTGCTAAATAGATACTATTATTCTTAGGTATACTCGGATGCGTATCGAGAAACATTTTTACTGTTTCCAAGTCATTGGCACTTATAGAATGAAAAAAAGTGGAGTGTTCCGAAAAATGATAAAAATCCGTTACAAACGTTTCCCGAAATCCTTTATCTAACAAAAATTTTATTATTTTTTTAGCAGGAGAATTTGGTGTCGAAGCTTCTGTGATACCTTTTGAATAAACCATGGAAAGGGATTGGTTAGTCGGCTTTGCATTCAATTGAATCAAATATTCCACTACTTCAAAATTTTGGCCCATAATGGCACAGTCCAGTACCGTTGGCGAAGATTCGGAATCTTTTTCCATTACTTTTGGATCGAAACTACGCAGTCTTTCTAAGTTTCCATAAAAAGCGGCGTCCTTCAGTGTTGTATTACTGCAATCTGGATATTTTGCCAAAACAGGCGCTAAATTGTAGGATTCGTTACTATGAACAATTGAAAAATAAAAAAAAAGTTACATAAAAAGATAATTTAATTTTGGTTACTTTTGATAATGACATTCTTTTGGCTTCCCTATACTAATATTTACAAATTTTTATAATTTCTTTTTCAGATTGATGAGTTTTTAGATATGGCTTGATTCGCTCACATACTCCATTCATCAATTTTTCTAAATCTAAGCTCCAAATTAGAATATTGCCCCCCGCATCTCCTGCTAGTAAATAATTGCCATCTGGAGTAAAACGCAGAGAATTTATTCCAAATCCCAATCCTTGGAATTGAAATAACTCGTTATAATGATTCGCATCCCAGATTTTAACTGTACCATCCAAACTACCCGAAGCAACTATGCTTTCATCCGGAGAAAATCGAATGGATTGAATTTTGCCACTGTGCCCAGTTTCCGTTTGAATTTCAAATTGCTCCATCGGTTTGTGGAAACTTAAAAAATGGTTTGAATAAGGAGTAACAAGAGTTTTATTATTGGATAGATGCAAAGAATCTGAGCTAATTTGATATTCTAATGCTTCTGTAATTAGCTTTTTTGATTCCATATCCCAGATTAACATAATTCCATTTTTGTCTATTGCCGCAAATTGACTTCCATCTTCTAAAAATAGTACATCCAAAACGAAATTTCTGTTTTGTACCTTATGAGTCTCGTTTCGGTTTTTCCAATCCCAAACTTTTAAGAATTTATCAGATCCCCCTGATAAAAGAAATTCTCCATTGGGAGAAATATCAATTCGGTTTATGGAATTAGAATGCGCATTAAGAATATGGAAATTTTTTATTGCGTGAATGTTTAAAACTTCAATATTCCCATTCCAACCTGCAAAATAAAGAAATTCCCCGTTTTTAGCAAATTGAACGGCTTTCCTGATTTTTTTATGACAAGGATAAGTGGCTAAAGTTTTTTCTGAATTTAGATCCCATAGAGTCATTGTATTGTCTTTGTTTAAAAAAGACGCCAAAGAACCATCAGGCGAAATGGCAAAAGATTCCACGTTTTTTTCATGTTTTGCTAGAATTTGAATTAAATTTCCAGTCTTTGCATCCCATATTCTAATCTTTTCATCTCTGTGGTTAGTATAAATTTTATTAGACTCTTCCATTAGTTTCAAGTCTGTGATAACTGAGAGTTTGGGGGCATAAGGAATTAATTCTTTAATTTTTTTGCCCGTTGATAACTCAAAAAAAGCAAGTTCTCCAGAATGGCTACTTGCCACAATGACATCTTTATTTTTATAAATTCCTATACCTGTAATAAAGGATTTAAAGGCAGGGAAGTCAGTTGTCTCCTTGTATTCAAAAGCTTCAAATATCTTTATACTTCCTTCCCAAGTGCCGGCAATTAAATACTTCCCATCATTTGTATATTCTAATTCATAAATAGTTTTTTTTAAGCCAGGAATTGTTTTCTGTAATTCCCCTGTGATTAAATTATAAAAAGCAAGCTCTCCCATTCTAAAAACAGCAATCGATTTGCTATCGATAGAAAAGGCAAAAACTACGCCATCAAATGTTTTTTCAAAAATTCCAGTCTCTAGATTTAAAATATGAATCTTATTATAATCTGAAACTATGCCTAAATATTTTTGATTCGGTGAGAGTTTCATATTGAGAAAATGACCATTTTTAAATTCTAAATGGTTTATCTTTAGCCCTTCATAGAGCACTCTTTGAAGGGCATTTATAGTTTCATAATTTTTAATTCCAACTTTCTTTGTTAAACTTGCGGATTGGAGTGCTTTTTTTGCGGCTTCTAATTCATGTTTGTAGGCGAATTCTTCTAAGGATTCTTTGGCAAGACTCTTCCCAAGTAAAATTTGAAATTCTTTGTTCCATTCTTGAAATTGAATAAAACCGATTAATAATAGAATGAAAATAAAAATACTTATAATTATAAAATGAATTTTCTTCATAAAATCAATCAAACCATGGTTTGCAATAACCAGGACAGGGGAATTCATAATTTCGACTTAAATCATTTGGATTACAATTATCTTTTGGAATATCCACGCAAGATTCAAACAATCCACAGGACCCTTGATAGGGCATACCCCAGCATTGGGGAAAATTTTGAGTGTAGAATTCTGAAGGTAAGGTTAGGGAAAAAAGCAAAACATTCAGCATCTTGTATTTCCTCCTTAAATCTTAAGTATTAAAAAATCGTGCAATTCTATTTCTGTTCCTACCTCATACCCAAAACTAGGTATGCGAGCCCTTGATTCCTCTACCGAAAATTCTTTACAACTATTTTCTCTCACGCAATACTATCCCGCATGACGGAAGAAGAAGCGCTACAGGGAGCCTATTGCAGACTACGAGCGGCCTTGAAAACGTTTCGTTCAATTCATCCAATCTTTCCTATATTATTTACAATTCTCTTTTCATTCACAGCATTACACGCACAAGTAGGACCCCCTCCAGATCTTATAGATATTGATTTCATTGAAGACGAACATTTGTTAAGATCTTCGGAGAAAGGCCATATTGAAGGAGTGCGCCAGGCTCTAAGAAGTGGTGCGATTGCTGATCGTTCCACTTCCTCTTATAAGAGAACGGCACTGATAATGGCTGCTAAAAATGGACATTTGGAAATTGTAAAACTACTTATAGAAACAAAAGCAAATGTAAATTTCCAAGACAAAGATGGCACAACGGCATTGATGTATGCTGCATTGCATGGATACCCTCAAATTGTGAAAACTTTGTTAGAAGCAAATGCAGATGTAAATTTTAGGGATGAAAAAGCCGATACAGCTTTGATTCTCGCATCTTCTAATGGACAAATTGAATCGGCAACGTTATTGATCGAAGCGCAAGCAGATGTAAATGCGAGAGATGAAAATGGTAACACTGCTTTGATATTAGCTACCTCCGATGGGCAACTGGAATTGGTTAAAAAGTTGGTTGCTGCCAAAGCAAATACCAATGCAAAAACCGATGAAGGCAATTCACCTTTGTTACAGGCTTCATTAAAAAATCATTTGGAGATAGTTAAATTTTTAATCGAATCTCAGGCAGATGTTAATATAAAAGACGAATTTGGTAATACTGCACTAATGCAAGCTAGTTGGTTTGGAAATTCTGAGATCGCGAAAGTGTTGATAGATGCCAAAATTGATGTAAATGCAAAAAACGACTTTGGGAATACTGCACTCATGCAAGCTTCTTCAAACGGTCATCTTGGATTTGTAGATCTATTATTAAAAGCCAAAGTTGATGTAAACGCAAAAAACGATTACGGTAATTCTTCGCTAATCAATGCCGCAACGATTGGAAACAAAGATATTGTTAAATTACTTATCGATGCGAAAGCAAATGTAAATGCGAAAGATATTTTTGGCTATAATTCTTTAATTTTAGCGTCGAGAAAAGGTCACAGCGAAATTGTGAAACAACTGTTAGATGCGAACGCTTTAGTCAATGAAAAGACATTCGAAGGGAGAACCGCCTTGACAGAGGCAGCTGGAGAAGGTAAGCTAGATACTGTAAGAATCTTGATAAAGTCGAAAGCCGATGTGAATGCAAATGATCGTGAGGGTTGGACTGCTTTGATGAGAGCATCTTTAAACAATAGTCCCGAAATCGTCAAAATTTTAATCGATGCGAAAGCAGATATAAACGCAAAATCGAATCAAGGATCAACGGCTCTGGTCCTTGCCAAAAAGAATAGGGCTTCACGTGATTTGATTAGAGCATTAAAAAAAGCAGGTGCAAAGTAAATGGATCTTTTTACCAATCTATCTTTCAGATTAGGGAGTTACTTCAGTAGTATCTATAAGTGGGGAAGTTTATGTTTATTGGACTTCAAAATCAGAATCGAATGGTCCAGCGACAGCGTTTGATTTTTTTTAAAATTCGACTAAGAAGCATACTTAAAACAGGTGAAATTTCCTGAGGAGAGGCACCTCACAATCATGCAATCAAACAAAAACACACACATAACCAAATTAGCAATGATTGTACTATCGTCTTTTCTTTGTAGACGTAAATGCAAAAAACAACCAGGGGAAGACTGCCTTAGCACTCGCTAGTACAAAGGAAATCAAGAAAGCATTAAAGAAAGCCGGCGCAAAGTAGGGTTAGCGAAGGAAGTTTAAAATGATAGATTGGAAATATAGAGAGTTAACAAAGTCGACTGAATCAGAAAGAATTTCCCTTCTACCTCTGATAGACCAAATCGTGGAAATTGCAGGATATCAATTTGGCAGTGGCGTCCCTCTCAAATCTTATCCGTTAAAAGATTTGGATCCTTTGTTAGAACTCGGTTTGACTTTGATCATAGAGGATGAAAAACCAGAAAAAATTTATGAGATCTTGAACGAAAGAATCAATGTTAGTGGAAAAACTGGAATCGATTTACTCTCCGATTTGATCATTTTAGAAGGGGTAATTGGAATCTGGGTTGGTTTATCAGGACATCATCTTTTGTATCAGATACTCGTTTCGTACTTGGGTATGGATTTAGTTTCCAATTGGAAAAGTATCAAGGAATACGAATTAAATGTCTATTCCAACGAAAAGCAAGAAAACGAAAGTGGAGAAGATGAGCCTTTCGGTAATTTAACAGTAAACCCAGACAAAGTTGAGGATACTGAGTCGGAAGCTTTGGTCTCCGAGTTTGAAGATGTTTTTGATCTTAATTTAAAAGATGAAGAGATTAGTGCAATTATTTCTGCCGTGACCGATGCTCAAGTCGAAAAAGAAGATTCTACTATAGATACTTCCACTAAACTTAGCCCATCTATAATGGATGAGTCGTATTATCCTAGTTTAACATTTTCTACTGAATCGGAAAAAAGATCGTTATATCCGTTAGTTGAGTTGCTTTTTCGATTATTAGTAAACGTGGGGAACAAAGGAAAAGATTCTTTATACGCAGATTTAAATGCCGTCAAGGATCATCTCCTGAGGACGGGTTTAAAGCTATTACTTGCTGAAACAATTTCGCCTGATGAAATACGAGGTATTATGGAAACTAGAGTCATTTACGGTCGGTCGACGGGCAAGGAATTGATCGGTCAATTCATCGTTATAGAAGGTGTTCTTGGAATCGGAGAGCTGTTAACGGAAGTTAGATTTAAACTTCCTAAAGAAAACTCGCCGACGGTAGTTCTCGAGAGAATTCTGTCTTTTTTTGGGGAAGGAATTGCAAATGATTTTCGAAAAAAACTAACGTGGACAGGTTTGTAACGCATTACAATGTCAAATTAGAAAATTTCTAAAATAGATTACCATCACTATTTTACAATAAATACAATGGAATGAGGGTAATACGATCCAGAAAAACCCATCCTTATCCTATACGTCCCTGTGCCATACGAATCTTTGGGAATGAACGGAATCGTAAAATGGGTATCATCAAACCAAACGGGTGTTAGTTTAGATACACCCTTGTAATATGATTCATCGGGCATTTTGTATTGCGCACTTGAATTTGGAAAACTAATAAAAATGGTCAACGTTTCTCGAGAGCGCGTGCCTAGGTAGATAAATGTTAAATCAATGGTTTCATCGAAAGCATAGTAATCCTTTTTAGTTGATACAAGTTGTGCGAGCATTGTGCCGAAATTCTGCGTTCCATAATAACCCCCATTTGATACCGCGATTCCTACTCCCATATGCGAGAAACCTTTGTCTAAAATATTGGCTCGGTGTCCCGGAGAATTCATCCATGAGCTTACAAGATTGGTAGCAACTTCTTCCTCCGTATCACCAGTATCGATCGCGATATTTTCACCCGTCGTCCCTCCCAGAACATCAGGATGATGAAATTGCAGGCGTTCTCCTGGCCCCCTGCGATCCTTATCCTGATGGGAATAGAATTTAAATTTTACCATATTGGAGGAATGGATTCTCGCGATATTCTCA
>VYMD01000124.1_pt1 | contig 20772 bp, 17 predicted proteins | sample 5115311 | NCBI WGS metagenome assembly VYMD01 (sample SAMN12291779, study PRJNA351875) | freshwater metagenome | isolation source: freshwater lake | place: USA: Michigan, Wintergreen Lake | collected 2013-08-08
TGCGCGCGCGCGCGCAGCAGCAGACGCAGCCGATGCGTGTGGCCGTGCTGCTCGGGGGCTATAGCACCGAGCGCCACGTGTCGGTGGAGAGCGGGCGCAACGTGGTGGAGAAGCTGAGCAGCAGCCCGCGCTACGAGGTGGAGCCGCTGTTCTTACTGAAGAATGAACTGCTGCCCGAGGGCGCGCGCGCGGCGCTGGGGCTGGGGGGCGAGCCGCCGTTCTCGCTGTGGCGGCTGCCGCTGCCGTATCTACTGAAGGACAATGCCGACGACATCGCGCAGCGCATCGTGAGCAGCCTGAGCGAAGCGGCGCATCACCCGGTGGTGGACGACATACGTGGGCGGCTGGCGGGGCGCGTGGGCCGCGTGGCGGGGCCTATGCTCGAGCGGCCCGAGCTGGTGGGCTGGGGCGAACTGGCGGGGCGGTACGACTTCGCGTTCTTGGGGCTGCATGGCAGCCCAGGCGAGGATGGGCAGGTGCAGGCGCTGCTCGAGCAGCTGGGCCTGCCCTACAACGGCAGTGGACCCGAGAGCAGCCACCTGACGATGCAGAAGTATGCGACGAACGAGCGTCTGCAGGCGGGGGGGCAGCGCATTCCGTGGCATGTGCTGCTGGGCGTGGACGACTGGCGGCGCGATGCGGCGGCGGCACTGACGGCAGCCGAGCAGGCGCTGGGCTACCCGATGATCGCGAAGCCCGCCGACGAGGGCTGCAGCAGCGCGGTGAAGAAGATCGCGACGCGGGCGCAACTCGAGGCCTTCGCGCGGGCGATGTTTCGCAGCACGCCGCGTGTGGGCGCGGCCGAGGCCGAGGTGCTGCGCGTGGGGCCGATGGACGAGTTCCCGATCAAGACGGAGGTGCTGCTCGAGGAGCTGGTGAGCGGGGCGGGCGCGCGGATGCTAGAGGTGACGGTGGGCGTGCTGACCGAGCGGGGCGCCGACGGCCGCCTGCGCTATCAGGCGCTCGAGCCGAGCGAGACCCTGGCCTCGGGCGAGGTGCTGTCGCTGGAGGAAAAATTCCTGGCCGGTGAGGGGCAGAACATCACCCCGGCACGCTTCAGCCGTGATGCGGAAGAGCAGTCGCGCATCAGTGCGGCGGTGAGGGCTGAAATCGCGCGGGCGGCCGAGGCCCTGGGCATCGAGGGCTATGCGCGCATCGACGCCTTCGTGCGGATTGGGGCGGGCGGAGTGGTGGAGGTGGTGTTCATCGAGGCGAACTCGCTGCCGGCGCTGACGCCGGCCACGTGTCTCTTTCACCAGGCGGCGCTGGCCGACCTGACGCCGCTGGGCCTGCTCGAGCGCCTGATCGCGCAGGGGCTGCTGCGGCATGCACAACGCAACACGGCCTAGAAACGAAACGGGCCCCAGCGGGGCCCGTTTGCTAGTGGTCGATTCGCCTTACTTCTTGGGTTCGGCGGCGGGACGCTTGGTAAACTCGGCGTTGATGGTCAGGCGCACTTCGTCACCGACGACGAGCTCGCCGGCGGGGGCAGTCTTGCTCCAGCTCACGCCAAACTCCTGGCGATTGATGGCGCCGGTGGCGGTGAAGCCGACGATGGTGCCACCCCAGGGGCTCTTGACGGGGCCTTTCATCTTGGCCTTGAGCACGACGTCTTTGGTCACGCCGTGCATGGTGAGGCGGCCGGGGATCTCATAGACATTGCCGCTCACCTTTTTGAAGCTGGTGCTCTCGAAGGTGATGGTCGGGTACTTCTCGGCGTCGAAGAAGTCGGCTGACTTGAGGTGGCCGTCGCGCTTGGGCTCGTCGGTGTCGATGCTGGCGACCTGGATGGTGGCCTTCACCTTGACATCGCTGAAGTCGTCGGCGGTGCCGGTGACCTCGGCGGTGAAGTCTTTGAACTTGCCCTGGGCCTCGCTGACGACCATGTGATCGACGGCGAAGAGCACCGAGCTGTGCGACTTGTCAAAGGCCCAGCTTTGGGCTTGAGCGAAGCCGGTGCTGAGAAGCAACAGGCTGAGGGTGAGGAACTTTTTCATTACAGGGAAGGACAAATTAAATGTTTAGACACGCAAATAAACGAAGACTTTGGTAGACTCGTTCGACTTAACCAAGATTTAACGCTGAGCAGGCTCGAAAGGGTACGGCGCGAATCGGGCTAGTTTTGACCCATGTGGCGGACCGATGGGGCTCGAGGGGCCTATCTGCAGCGGGTGGCGACCCTTGGGCTGGTGCTGATGGGGCTGGCGGGCCTGCTGATGAGCTGCGCCACGCAGGGCTCGCCCCGCCGCGGCGAGCAAGACAAGCGCGGGCCGCGCGTGATCGGGGTCGAGCCGCCCACCGAGTCGGTGCGCCTGCGGCCCGACGCGGTGGTGTTCACCTTTGACGAGTACCTGCAGCCGCGCGAGGTGGACAAGGGTGTGTTTATCGCGCCGCCGCCGGGGGGCCGTGCGCCACAGGTGTATGTGGCGGGCAAGCGACTCGTGGTGCGCTTTAACCGCAGCGAGCTGAGCGAGCGCACCTATGTGATCACGCTGGGGCCGGGTGTGAAGGACTTCACGGAGGGGAACTCGATTCCGCAGACGCTGCAGTATGCCTTCTCGCCGGGGGTGATGATCGACACCTGCTCGCTGGCAGGGCGGGTAATCGACCCCTATACCCAACAGCCAGCGAAGAGCTATATCGTGGCGGCCTTTGACCCCGACTCGGTGGCGCGGCGGGGGCTGCACCAGCTCAAGCCACTGATGGCGGCACAGACCGACACGGCGGGCTACTTCCAGATCAGCTATCTGCGGCCAGGCAGCTATGTGATCTTCGGCTTTCAGGACAAAGACAACTCGTTCACGTGGAATCAGCGGGGCGAGGCGGTGGCCCAAGACCCCGACAGCGTGGTGGTGATCGGTGCGGGGGAGCAGAAGCGCGACTGGGAGCTATTTGCCTTTGTGAACGACACGATCACACCGCGCGTGCGCCGCGTCGAGACGGTCAACCGGCGCTCGCTGCGTGTCGAGCTAAGCGAGCCCGTGGTGAGCGGGCGCGTGGTGGTGGGGGTCGATACATTTGCGATCACGCCGGATGCGGCCGCGCTATTCACCGACTCGAGGCAGAGCGAGCTGCAGCTGTTTCTAAGTCGAGCGGTGGCCGATAGCTTCACGGTCAAGCTGAGCGGGCTAGTGGACACGGTGGGCAATGCGCTGGCGAAAGACACGACCGTGCAGGTAAAGCTGCGCCGCACGGGCGAGTTCAAACGCGTGCTCGAGGTCGTGCGTACGCTCGAGACGAAAGACCCGTATGAGGTGGGCCTGCTCTTCAACACGCGCATCGTGGCCGACAGCGCCGCACGGCATGTCTTCGTGATCGACAGCAGCCGTAAGCGAGTGGATGGCGTGGGCGTGCGCACGGCCGGCAGCCAGGTGACCGTGCGCCTGCCGGCTGAGCTCGACCCCGAGATGCCACTCAAGCTGGTGATCGACACCCTGCTGACGAGCACCGACAGCCTGCGGCCCGCCAAGCGCCTGCGCTATGACATCAAGTATCCGCGGGCAGATCAGTTTGGTTCGCTCGAGCTGATGATCGTGAGCGCGCAGCGCGACCTGCTGGTGGTGCTGACCGACGAGGCGAACCCCAAGGAGCCGCAGCTCTATCGCAGCACGCGGCTGAACCTGCCGTATCTGAAACCGGGCACCTATCGCGTGTCGGTGGTGGAGGACGCCGACGGCAACGGACGCTGGACGCCGGGCCGCGTGTGGCCAAAGCGCCTGAACGAAACGGTGTATCACTACCCCGGCACGATCTTAGTGCGAGGCGGGTGGTCGCAGCAGCTCAAACTGACGTATCCGGACCCGGCGGCAGAGGCCGGCCGCTAGGGTCGCGCGGCGATGCGGCCAAACACGCCCGCAGGCAGCGGCAGACCGCCCTCAGTGGCGGGCAGGTAGAGCTCGCCGATGCTCAGGCGCGCCGCACCGCTGCGGCCCTGCACGGGGGCGAAGCGCGCCCGCAGCAGATGTTCGAGGATGAGGGCCGAGAAGCCGAGCGAATAGCAGTTGAGCACCACGAAGCCCTCGGGATGGAGCAGCTGGGCGCAGGCGGCGAGCAGGCCGTCGATTTGGTCTTCGAGCTTCCAGCGCTCGCCCTTGGCGCCGTGGCCGAAGGCGGGGGGGTCGAGCAGGATGCCGTGGTATTTGGCGCCACGACGGCCCTCGCGCTGCACGAACTTGAGGGCGTCTTCGACGATCCAGCGCACGCCTTCGAGTCCTGAGCGCTCGAGGTTCTCGCGGGCCCACGACACGACCTGCTTGACCGAATCGACATGGGTTACCGTGGCACCGGCGGCACGGGCAGCGAGGCTGGCGCCGCCGGTGTAGGCGAACAGGTTCAGCACATGAGGGGCGTGACCCGCAGCGGCGAGGGCGCGGGTTTGCGCGACGATGAACTCCCAGTTCGCGGCCTGCTCTGGAAAGAGGCCGACGTGCTTGAAGGCAGTCAAGGCAAGCTTGAACTGGAGCCGATAGTCGTCGCCGCGGTAGGCGAGGGTCCAGTTCTCGGGAATTTCTTTAAAGAGGTTCCACTTGCCGGCGTGGCTGCCGAGCTGCTGAAAGCTGGCGTGCGCCTGGCGATCCCAGATGGGCCGCTCGAGGCTGGGCTGCCACACGGCCTGCGGCTCGGGGCGGATGAGCACGTAGGGGCCAAAGCGCTCGAGTTTCTCAAAGCCGCCGCTGTCGATGAGCTGATAGTCGCGCCAGCGGGTGGGGGTGTCGAGCGTGATGGGCAGGGCCATGCGCAAGGGATCGAGCGCGGTAGCGCGCGTGCGCAAAGGTAGGCGCTAGAACAGGGGCTGCTGCACGCCCGCACCCTCGACACGCACGGGGCGTTGGCCGTCGGCCCACTGGGCGGTGAGCTGCTGACCCACGCGCGTGGCCGTGGCCGAGGTGACGGGCCGCTCGCCGTCGAGCATGAGCACAAAGCCGCGCTCGAGGGTGGCGCGCGTGTCGAGGGTCGCTAAGCGAGCGCCGAGGGTGGTGAGGCCGATCTGCGCGTGGGCGAGGCTGGCGCGCGTGGCCGCGGCCAGGCGCAGGCCGAGGCGCTCGTGGGTATGGGCGCTGCGCTCGAGGCGGGTGACGAGGGCGCTGGCGGCGCGGTCAGCGGCATCGGCCAAGTGAGCATCGGCGTCGTCGAGGGCTGTATTGAGCAGGTCGGCCATGGCCTCGGCGCGGCGGTCGAGCTCAAGGCGCAGGGCGTCAGTGGGGGGCGCGACGAGCTCGGCAGCGGCAGTGGGTGTGCTGGCGCGCAGGTCGGCGGCGAGGTCGGCCAGGCTGGTGTCGGTTTCGTGGCCGATGGCAGTGATGACGGGCACGGGGCAGGCGGCGAGGGCGCGCACGAGGCTTTCGTCGTTGAAGGCCCAGAGGTCTTCGAGTGAGCCGCCACCCCGGGCGATGATGAGGGCGTCGAGCTCGAGCTGGGCGGCACGGGCGACGGCGCTGAGCAGTGAGGGCACGGCCTCGGCGCCCTGCACGGCGGCGGGCAGCAGCAGCAGCGTGAGTGGATAGCCCCGGCGCTCGAGCGTGCGCCGGATGTCGAGGATGACGGCGCCGGTGGGTGAGGTGATGACGCCCACGCGTCGCGGAAAGGGGGGCAGCGGACGCTTGCGCTGCGGGTCAAAGAGGCCCTCGGCCAGCAGCTTCTCTTTGAGGCGCTGCAGCTGCTGCCAGAGCGCGCCCTCGCCGGCAGGGGCTAGGCGCAGCACGGTCAGCTGATAGCTGCCGCGCGCGGGCCAGACGGTGATCGAGCCGTAGGCGCGCACGCGGTCACCCTCTTGGAAATTCTGAAAGCCGTTGCGGGCGGCCTGGGTGCGAAACATGACGCCGCTGACCTGGGCCTCGGCGTCGCGCAGGGTGAAGTACCAGTGGCCGGACTGGTGCTTTTTGAAATTGGCGAGCTCGGCCTCGAGGTAAACGCCCTGCAGCTCGGGGGCACCCTCGAGCTGGGCCTGCACCCGGCGGTTGAGTTCGCTGGGCGTGAGGGTGGCGCCGGCAGAGGTGGCTGTGGCCATAGCAGAATCAAAAATCAGCGGCAGCCCGAGCTGGCGTAGGCCGCGAGGGCCTGCTGCAACTCGAGCGTGCGGGCGAGGTGGATGCCGAGAATGTCGGTGTAGTCGCGCGTGGCGGCCTGCTGCGTGGTGGCATAAGACAGCAGCTCGCGGCTGCGCAGCTGACGTTGGTCGTAAAACACCCGCTGGCGGTAGTCGTAGCGCGGCTGGATATAACCAAAGAAGGTGACGGTGAGGTGGCTGAGCAGCATATGCCCCTGCTCTTTGAGATCCTGACGTGACTGGTCGTGGCGCACGAGCTGCTGCACAAAGGCTTTATCCCGTAGCAGACTGAGGTCGCCGCTCGACTGCATAGACTCATACACTGAGTTGAAGCCCGTGGGGAAAGGGTAGCGGAACATGAAGGAACGGAAAAGCTCGTGCAGCGAGTCGGCGGGGGCCTCGCGCTCACTCGCCCGCGTGGCGCGGAAGAACTGCTTCATGTTGTCCACCTTGGCCGTATAGATCGAGTCCACGCGCAGCAGCTCGGTCACCTCGTCGCTGACCTCGCAGGCTAGTGCCACGAGGTATTCGCGCTCGCGCTTGAGCTTCTCTTGGTCCTCGCGGTAGTTGTCGAAGGCAAAGGCGAGAAACACGCCCAAGAACATGGAGACGAGGTCGAGGATGGCCAGGCGGCCACGACGCAAGGGGAGCTTGGCCTCTGACATGGCTTAACGGCGGGTCGAATCGGCTGAGGTGCCGCACGGGAAAGCGGGCTTGAGCATCTGCTGTGACTCCCGCAGGCGTGTGAGATGCTCGTTTAGGAAGTAACAGTAGCTGCTGACTTCGCCTCGGCAAAGCTTAAGCCGGCTGCGCGTCTCTGACGAGCGGATAACGGCTGGATTCGTGGTACGCGCTTTATTGTAGTCGTAGATCGACAGGAGATACGCAGCGTGAGGACCCGAGAGAAAGCCTTGGAGGATGGCGCCTTGGCCAGAAGCATCGTCGCGGGAAGTCTCTAATCGCACGAGGCCAAAGCGCATGTTTTTGTCACGAATGAGGCGCAGTTCACCACTTGACTTCATTGACTGATATGCCGTCTGTGGCGTAGCAGGGAAGGGGAACATGAACACAAAGCTGCGCAACGCTAGTTCTAGGCTATCGCGTGAACTCGTTTGATCCTCAACGAGCTCAAAAAAGCGGTCCATTCGTTTGAGCTTGTATGCATAGTGTTTCGCTGTCTTGTCGAACTCAGCGATCTCGTCGGAGATTTCACAGGAGATCGCCTCGAGATATTCGCGCTCGCGCTCGCGGTCTTGCAGACTGTCGCGGTAAGCGTCGGAAAGGAAGGCGAGGAAAACGCCCAGGAAAAGGATCGTAAATTCGATGGCATAGCGAGCCCAGGGCAACCGTCTTTGGTCGTTCATGGGGGCAATCTACGTCAGGGTAAAGGTGGAGTCTGGGGTCAAGGGGTTGCATGGGGTGGGCGATTATGATGATTTTGCTGCCCCAAGCCACCGCTCACCCCGCCGTATGTCAGCCCCCCTCGCTCCCACACCCAAGCCTGTGCCCCCGCCGAACAAGCCGCTGCTCTTTTTCACCATTGGGCTGATCAGCTTGGCGGTGCTGCTGAGCACGCTGGGTGGCTTCGGGGTGGACCTAGGGCCTGCAGGCGTGGTGGCACGCTGGTCGGCAGTGGCGGTGCTGATGGCCTATGTGTGGCAGCGGCGCTCGCTCACGGCCTGGATCTTTTTTGCGATGGTCTTTGGGGTGCTGCTGGGGCATGACTTCCCAGCCGTCGGGGGTGCACCGCTGATGAATGACATCAGTCAAATCTTCATCCGGCTGATCAAGACCATCATCGCGCCGCTGGTGTTTGCGACGCTGGTGGTGGGCATCGCGGGCCACGCTGACCTCAAGTCGGTGGGGCGCCTGGGGGCGAAATCGCTGTTCTACTTCGTGGCGGTGACTTTCGTGGCGCTGCTGGTGGGTCTAGTGGCGATCAACCTGAGCGGGGCGGGCCTGGGTGTGCCACGCGGCCTCGCCGAAGAGGTGGCGAGCACGGGCGCCAAGGCCAAGACGCTGGGCCAGATCATCCTGGACATCTTCCCGTCGAACATCGCCAAGTCGATCGCCGAGGGGCAGGTGCTACAGGTGGTGATCTTCGCGATCTTCTTTGGCATGGGCACGGCGATGCTGCCCGCCGAGCGCAAGGCGCCGATGATCCGCTTCTGTGAGGTACTCTCAGACGTGATGTTCAAGTTCACCGACCTGGTGATGTACTTCGCGCCGATCGGGGCGGGGGCGGCGATCGCTTATGCGATCGGCACCAAGGGTCTGGGCATTCTGGGCAACCTCTTTCAACTGCTCGGCACGCTCTATGCGGCGCTGGCGGCCTTTATCTTTTTGGTATTGGTGCCGATCGCGCTGGTGGCGCGCATCCCGCTGCGGCGTTTCTGGCAGGCGGCCTCGGGCCCGGTGACGCTGGCCTTCGCCACGGCGAGCAGCGAGGCGGCCCTGCCCAAGGCAATGGAGAACATGGAGCGGATGGGTGTGCCGCGCAAGATTGTGTCGTTCGTTCTGCCGACGGGCTACAGCTTTAACCTCGACGGCAGCACGCTCTATCTGTCGCTGGCGGCGGTCTTTGTGGCGCAGGCGGCGGGCATCGAGCTGAGCTGGCAGCAGCAGCTGGCGATGGTGCTGACGCTGCTGCTGACCTCGAAGGGGGTAGCCGGCGTGGCGCGGGCCTCGTTTGTGATCTTGGCCTCGACGGTGGACTCGCTGGGGCTGCCGGCCTGGCCGCTAGGCTTAATCCTTGGCATCGACGTGCTGATGGACATGGCGCGCACGGCCGTGAACGTGACGGGCAACTGCCTGGCGAGCGCGGTGATCGCGCGCTGGGAGGGCGAGTTCGACGACGCGAAGGCGGCCGAGCCGGTGGGGGCGGCCTAGCTGGTGTGGTCGAGCACGATGCGCCAGCGGCGGTCGAGGCGCCGCCAGAGCAGGGTGAAGTGGCCACCGAGGGCTTTACCTCGGTGCTGCAGCTGCCAGCGGCCCACCATCAGCGCGGCGTCGGGCGACAGCACATCCGTGTGCAGCAGGGTGAACTCGAGCTGGCCCATCTCGGCGCCCTGGCCGTAGGTGCGGCGGTAGCGCGCCACGAGGCTGTCGTAGCCATAGGTGACGCCAGATTTGCCGACGAAGCGCAGCGAATCGGAGCGCCAGTAGGGCTGCATGAAGGAGTCGAGGTCGCCGCGGTTCCAGGCGTCGCGCTGGGCGCGCAGCAGGCTGGCGAGCTCGGCGCGGATCGCCGCCGACGAGCCGTCAGGCTGGGCCCGCAGGGGCGCACTGACCAGCAGCGCCACGCCCAGCAGCAGGGCGACTAAAAGACCTTTCGCCGGCGCTTCCATTCGTCGAGCAGGAGGTTGTAGTAGAAGGAGCTGTCTTGCTTGGCGCGGATGTAGAGGTCGACGCGCAGCAGATTTTCCCAGTCGGCGGGCATGACGCGCAGGGCTTTGTCACGGCCTTTTTTGCGCTCGAGAAAGGCCGAGAGCTGCGCGAGGGCCTCGAGCATGGTGCGGCCGTCTTTGCGGCGCTTGAGGGCGTTGCGGTGGCGCTCGATGAGGAAGAGCGTGTCGTCGGCTGACTCTTTGGCCTCGATCGAGATGAGCACCTCGAGCACCCAGAGCAGGGGCTCGTCGGCGAGCTCAGGCACGGTGGTGCTGTAGAGGGCGATCTCTTCGCGGGCCTGGGCGGGCAGGTGAGCGGCGACGAGCATGGCCAAGCGGTAGAAAATGCAGCGCACGAGGCGGTCGCGCCCCAGTTCGTCGAGGCGAATGGCCTGGTCGATGAGCTTGAGGGCCTGGGGCAGATCGGTCTCGTAGAAACTGAACAGGGCCGAGTTCTCGAGGTAGGCGGGCAGGAAGTCGCGGGCGATCTCAGGGCGTAGGCTGGCCACCTCTTTGCCGAGCTTATAGGTCATGCCGGTGAGCAGCAGGAAGTCGCCGCTGCGCAGGCCCGACTCGAGCACGTGGTTGACGAGGCGGTAGTAGGTCAGGGGCTGCTGTTGCGCGAGGGCGGGCGGCAGCCGCTTGTAGAAGGCCGTGAGCTCGCGGTGGAAGACCTCGGGCTGGCCGATGATCTGATAGTAGAGGTCCTCACCCTGAAGGCGGTCGAGCTGCAGGTCGAGGTCGGCGCCTGGGTCTCCGCTATAGTCGAGGCCGGGCAGGGCGCGCAGCTGGTCATAGTAGCCTTGTGCGGCGACGAGCAGGGCCTTGGGCTCGAGGGCGTCGACGTTCAGCTTGAGCAGGCGCAGGCTGTGGCGCAACTTGAGCAACTGGTCGCGGGCGCCCAGCTGCTGGGCCAGCGCCTGCTCGAGCCTGAGCAGCTGGTCATACTGGGCGAGCGAAGGCTCGGCCGACTGCAGCAGGGCCGCCTGCTGCAGCTGTAGGGCGAGGGCCTGACGCTCGGCGTCGTCGGCGCCCTGGGCGGCATCATAGGCCTCGCGGCCATAGGCAGCAGCGGCCTCGCCCATGCCCCGCTCGAGCAGCACCTGGGCACGACCATAGAGTCGGATGAACTGGTAACCGGGCTGCTGGGTGTTGGAGTATTCGCGCAGGACGGCCAGAATGTCGTCCATGAGGGCGCGCTTCTGCATGGAGTAGAAGGCGCGGCTGACGTCGGCGAAGTGGTCGGCATAGAGCTGCTGGTCGAGCTCTTTGCTGAACTGAAGGGCGCGCTGATAGCCCTCGTAGATGCGCTGAAAACGCGTGTCGCGTTTGTGCAGCTGATAGAGGCGCTTCTCTTCTTTAGCGAGCGAGTGGATGAGCTCATACAGGATGAGCATAGGCGAGGGGCGTTAGGCGACTTAGGACTGAGCGGGTGGTGGGGTTGAGGTTCAGGTGATTGGTGGTCGAAGATAGCGCTTAAACACTTAGCGAAAGAGCGCCTAAAGTCCTGATCCGCTGGGGCATGCTCGCGTGGCCACACCCTTGACGAGTCCCTGGCGTGCGTTCTATTTTGGATTAGCCTTTCCCCCTGATATGCGGAACCTGAGCGCCAACTGGTTTGCCGAGGGTCTGATCGACCTCGAATACAAGCAATACATCCTGCTGGCCTATCTGGCCGAGATGCAGCGCCTGTTCGAGCAGGTGAAGGTGTATCCAGCGCTGGGCGACCTGGTGTTCCACTACCGCAACCTAGAGGCCTATCGGCAGCAGAAGGATGAGCTGGCGAGCCAGTTCCCGCAGCGGCTGACGGGGGTGGATGCGCAGCAGCTGCGGCTGGTCTATGCGCCAGAGCTGAGCGACGACACGCTGATGCAGGAGGTGGACGCCATCGTCGAGTTTGCACTGCCGCGGGTCAAGGGGCAGGTCGAGGCAGGGCGCGAGCTCTATGAGCAGATCGACGCGCAGGTGCGGCTCTATCCGATCGGTGTGCTACCGCTCTATCGGCAGGAGGGCTATGTGCTGCTGCGGGTGGGCACCGGCGACGAGGTGCTGGTGCTGCAGTATCAGGTGGCGTTATTCGAGCAGGGCGAAGAGCGGCTGCGAGGCATCCACACCGAGGCCGTGACGCGGTTTCGCTATTCGATCGGCACGACCTATGAGACGATGAAGCTGGACTTGATTCGCACGCGGCCGACCCTGCCCAATCCGGCGACGTATGCGATCGAGAGCCCGGTGGTGGCGCCACTGGCCGAGACCGTGCTGCCGATTGCCAAGCGGCGCCTGCTGCGGGCGGTCGAGGCTGCAGCGTAGCTTAAGGCCGTGAATCGCGCACTACTTTGGCTGGCTCTGCTAGGGTTGCTGGCGGGTTGTGCCCAGCCAGACCACCAGCTGCGGCTAGCCCCTTTTCCGGCGGGAACGGGCCAAAGTCTGCAAAAGCTCTGGAATGAGGTCGGGCCCGACAGGGTGACCTACATAGACTCGGTCGGTATGAATAAAGGCAGTGTATTCAACCTACACGAGCTGATGGCGCGTCGCCTTGATCTAGCTGGGATACAAAATGATACTCGGCTCGCATACACTAAGAGCACGGTGCCGGGCCTTAGAGCCGATCAGCTTATTCGTAGCATCTGGCCGCTGGGCACACAAGTGCTATTCATCGTGTGCCGAGCTGACAACCCTGCCCGCACCCTAGCCGAGCTCGTCAGAGGTAAGCAGATCGGCGTCGCCACCCGAGGCAGTGGCTCGCTGCAGCTCATCGCTGCCCTGCTCGCCCATCATGGAATCGACTCTTCGTCTTACACCACCCGACACTGCGCCTATGAGCAGAACTGGCCCAGCGACAGCGTAGATGCAGCCTTCATCCTTCGCACCACTTCAGACTCAATGGTGCGCAAGCGCATCGCCGACCCGCGCTATCGCCTGTTCAGCCTAGACGTGCCCCGCTATGGCGAGCGCTCGTCTTTCGTAGATGGCTTTTGCTTGAACTATCCCTTTGCCCGCCCCTACTTTTTGCCGCGTGGGGCATTGGGCACGGTGCCCACCGAGCCGGTGCTCACAGTGGCTGTCGACGTCGTGCTCGTCTGCCGTGTCACCCAAGACCCCACACAGGTCGCGCGCCTGGTGGCCACTCTGCTAGAGCACCGCTCGCAGCTCGTGAGCGAAAATGTTTTCCTACAAGACATGCCGATCAGCCTCGAGGGCCGCACCCTGCAGTATCCGCTGCACGAGGGGGTGCAGCAGTATCTCGAGCGAGACAAGCCGACCTTTTTTGAGCGCTATGCCGAGACCATCGGCCTGATCATTACGGTGCTGTCGCTGGGCTATGCCGGCCTGGTGACCGTGACGCAGACGCGCAAGCGCCGCCGCAAAAACCGCATCGACACCTATTACACCATCGTGGTGGACCTCGAGCAGCGAGCGCCGCAACTGAGCACCACAGCAGAGGTGCTGACCGAGCTCGGGCGCCTCGACCACACGCGCCACAAAGCCCTCGAAGAGCTGGCGGCCGAGCGGCTCGACGCCGACGCGAGCTTCGTGATCCTGCTCGACCTGGTGCGCTCAGCCGAGGCGGCGCTGCGGCGGCGCCTGGGCGAGCTCGAGGCGGTGGCCGACGACTGAGGCCTGCCTAGGCTTGCCACCAGCTGCGCAGCGAGGGATAGAACTGCGCGAGCTCGTCGGCCGAGCCCACGCTGATGCGGCCCCAGGTGCGCCCGCGATAGGCGAAGTCGCTGACCATGACGCCCCGCGCGAGCAGGTCGGCCCGGAAGCTCTGCTTAGCCGCGGGCAGCTCGATGACAACGAAGTTGGTGATGGAGTTGATGTATGGAATGCCCAGGCGGGTGAGCTCGCCGGTGAGCTCAATGCGCTGCGTGGCGATCTTAAACACGCTATCAGCAGCGAAGGCGGTGTCGGCCAGAGCTGCGCGGGCGGCGGCGAGGGCGCCCACGCCGACGTTGATCGTGGGCACGAGGGCGAGCTGGCGCAGGGCGTCGATGCGGCCGGGGGGGCCGACGACGTAGCCCACGCGCAGGCCGGCCATGCCGTGTGCCTTGCTAAAGGTGCGGATGACCATGACGTCGGCGCCCTGACGCACGAGCTCGACCGCGCTGCGGTAGCCGCCGACACGACCGTGATAGCCGGGAATGAAGTCGAGGTAGGCCTCGTCGATGGCCACGGGTGCGCGCCGGGCCGCCTCGCGCGCGAACGCGATTACGTCGCCATCGGGCAGATAGGTGCCGGTGGGGTTGTTGGGGTTGCAGAGGTAGACGAGGCGCGTCTGGGCGGTGATGGCGCGGGTGAGCGCGGCTAGGTCCACACGGTGGTCGGCGTCGAGGTCGATGCGCAGGGCGCGGGCGCTGAGCTGGTCGAGGTAGCGCAGTAGGAAGTTGAAGGTGGGGTGGGGCGCGACCACGTCGCCGCCGCTGCGACCGTGGGCCAGGGCCAGCAGGCCGAGCAGTTCGGTCGAGCCGGCGCCGATGAGCACCTGCTCGGGCGTGACGCCCTCGCGCTCGGCGATGGCCTGCTGCAGGGCCACATATCCGTTGCGCGGATAGCGGCAGCCGTCGACCACGGCCTGGGCGTGCGCTGCGCGCGCGGCGGGCGAGGGGCCGTAGGGATTTTCGTTTGAGCCGAGGCGAAGCATCGGGGCGTCGGCCGCAGCGGACGCGAGCTCGAGCTCGGCCTCGGCACAGCCGACGTAGCCTAGGGCAGCAGCGCGCAGGGGGCGCGCACGGGCTAGCTCGGGCAGCAGAAGGGGGCTCAGGCCAAGGGCGCCGGCGGTGAGGGCGCTGCGCCGCAGCCAGTCGCGGCGAGAGTGGGTGGTGGGCATAGGTGGAGGCATTGGGCGGTTAACCCAAGATACGCCCAATCGTCCCGTGCGCCGCTACTTGGGTTTGCTGAAAAGGCCGATCAGCTTGCGCAGGCCCTCGATGTGCAGCAGGCCGTAGAGCACGACCGACATGAACCAGATTACGCCCAGGTTGAACCACAGGGTGTCGTGCTGTGCGCCCAAGAAGGGTTTGCGCGGGGCGAAAAAGTGGGTGCGATAGTCGAGCGGGTTGCGGTCGACGAGGGGCGCCTCGTGGTAGATGGGGTCGCTGTTTTGAATCAGGTCGCCCTCGAGCTCGAGAATCTTGAGGTCGTCGTTGCGGTTGGTGACGAGGTCGGTGAGGGCCTCGTTGTGGTGGCGCAGCTTGTAGAGGTAATATGCGCGGGTGGCGGCAGAGTCAGCCTGGTGGCCGCGCACGATGGCGTCGACCTCGGCCGATGCGGCATTGGCGCGGCTGATGTAATCGGCCTTGAGCGCGGCGAGCACCTGACGCGCCTCGACACCGGTGGTGGAGTCAAACTGCTCAAGGGTGAGGCGCTCGATGGCTGGGGGCTCGGGGCTGCGGTAGCGCCGCAGCTCGGCGCGCAGCTCGTTTTGCACGAGGGCGAGGTCGGCGGCCACCTCGGCGGCCATAACAGGGCGGCGGTAGTTATCGAGGGCCTCGCCTAGGCGCGACTCGAGGCGGGGCAGCCAATAGTTCTGCCGATAGCGGGCGACCGAGCGGCGGCGCTCGGGGCCGTAGAGCTCGCGCTGATAGGCGTTGTCACGGAACTGGTGGACGACCAGCGCCTCATAGGCCCAGCGGCTGGCCATGATGTCGCCCACGAGGGGCACCGAGCCCTGGCGGGCAATGGCAGGGTTGATTTTTTCCCACTTGACGATCACACCCGAGAGGATGATCTGCGGGATGAGCAGGATCGGCACGAGGATGTAGATCGTGACGGCGTGGTCGAAGGTGGCCGAGATGTTGAGCCCCAGCAGATTGGCAAAGACCGAGACCGAGAAGAGCACGGCCCAGTGGGTCAGGTGCAGGCCCTCGATGCCCATGACGGTGTGGCCGATGAGCACAAAGCTGAGCGTCTGAATGGCCGAGATGAGCATGAGGATGCCGACCTTAGAGAGTAGGTAGGCGGTGCGGCTGAGGTCGAGAAACTTCTCGCGCTTGAGGATGCGGCGGTCGCGCAGGATCTCTTCGGCCGAGACGGTCAAGCCCATGAAGAGCGAGACGAGGATGCAGATGAAGAGGTAGCCGGGCAGGTTGAGGTTCTCGTAGAGGGTATAGCCCTCTGCGTTGCTGCTGTCAACGCTGGCATAGCGCAGGATAAAGGCGAGGATGAGCGCGAGCAGCGGCGCCTCGAGAAAGTTGATGGCCAGGTAGGCGCGGTCAGAGAGCTTAGAGAGCACATCGCGCTGCACAAACACCCACCACTGCTGCCAGATAGGTGGCAGGCGCAGGGTGCTCTTGGGCCGCTCGGCCACGGGCGTGACGGTGGGCAGCGGAAGGCTGGCGTGGTAGGCCTCGCTGAGCTCGGCGGGGGTGTATTTGCGCTCGGGCAGCAGCTCGCCGTCTTCGGAGACCAGGCGCGTCTCGATAATGTTGAAGACCTGCTCGGGGTTGACGTTGCCACACTCGCCGCACTCGACGTATTCGGGGTGGGCCAGGCCGGCAAAGCGCTTGAAGTAGCTGATGGCCTCGAGCGGGTTGCCATAATAGACCGGATAGCCGCCGACGTCGAGGATGTAGAGCTTGTCAAACATCTTGTAGATGTCAGACGAGGGCTGGTGGATGACGACGAAGACGAGCTTGCCACGGAGCGAGAGCTCCTTGAGCAGGTCCATGATGTTTTCGCTGTCGCGGCTCGAGAGGCCCGAGGTGGGCTCGTCGCAGAAGAGCACGGCTGGCTCGCGAATGAGCTCGAGGGCGATGTTGAGGCGCTTGCGCTGACCGCCCGAGATTTTTTTGTTCAGCGGCGAGCCCACCTTGAGGTGGCGAATCTCTGCCAGGCCGAGGTTGGTGAGCACGCGCATGACGCGCTGGTCGAGCTCGGCCTCGCTGAGCCCGTCGAAGCAGAGGCGGGCGTTGTAGTAGAGGTTCTGATAGACGGTGAGGTCCTCCATCAGCAGGTCGTCTTGGCTGACATAGCCGATGACGCCCTTGAGCAGGTCCTTCTGTCGGTGCAGGTCGAGCCCGTTGATGGTGACGCGGCCGGCTGAGGGGGTGAGGTTGCCGTTGAGCACGTTGAGCAGGGTGCTCTTGCCCGAGCCTGAGGCCCCCATAAGGCCGACGAGGCTGCCTGAGGCCTCGCGCAGGGTGACGCCGCGCAGGCCGAGCTTCCCGCCGGGGAAGGCGAACTCCACGCCCTCGGCCTCGAAGGAGATGCGGTCTTGCGCACCGTCTTGCAGGAAGCGGCCGACGATGTCGCTATAGTACACCGGAGGTGATTTCTGGTCGCGGATCACCGACCCCGGAGCGAGGAAATAAACCTGGTTGGGCAAGATCACCTGGCCGTTGATCTCGACCTCGCCCTGGCCGAGGTAGCGCAGCAGATAGGTCTCGATGCTGGGCAGACGCAGCACCGCCACATAGCCCGGAAACTGCTCGAGCGTGATGTGCAGCCTGTCGGGGATGCTCAGGCCAAAGAGCTGGCGGAAGGGATCGCCCACGCGCAGCACCCAGTCAGACTGAATCAAGTGCGCATCGGTGCGCTGGATGAACTCGGCGATGGCGTCGAACTCGGCATGGCGGATGTTGAACACATCGGCGATGGCACCCACGGCGGCGCGCTCAACTTCGGTGATCGACCGGTCGGCGTTGATGAGCTCGATCAGGCGGATGAGGATGACGGCCTTCTGCTTCTGCTTGAGCTCGCGGCCCACCTCTTGGGCGATGCTGCGCACGTCGCCGGTGCCAGCCGAGGCAGCATAGCGCTCAAACGTGCGCATGTATTGCTCGGCGGCGCGGGCGTTGAGCTGCTGGTTGAGAAAGGCGCGGACCACCTGCACCTCTTCAGCGGTCACACGGTCGTCACACGCGATGATGGCAAAGAGCTGCATCAACGCGTCGAGTAGCTTCTCGTTCACGGTCTTCGAGTCGGGGGGTTGAGCGGCAGGTGTGGGGCGGGCGCCTATACCTAACTACGTAGGCAAGATAAGGAACGCAAACGGCCCCGCCGGAAGGGGCGGGGCCGTTTGCGGGCAGATCACAAGCAGCGATTACTTCATCGCGTAGATGAAGCCCGCGCAGCCCTCACCATTAAAGGGCAGCAGCACGAGCATGTATTCGCCGGTGGCGGTGCAGTTGACCTCCATCATCTTATACACGCCCTTTTCGTCTTCGGTCATGTTGTTGGCGATGGGGTTGCCTTTGCTGTCGGCCAGCACCATCACAAGAGCATTGACCTTGTCTTCTTTGCACGAAAGGAAACGGTAGGTGTTGCCAGCAAAGAGGGTCAGCTTGAGCTTGCCACCCTTGGCATCGAGCTGGTCATAGGCGGCATCGACGAGGGTATAGCCGGCCATAGCGCCGGGGTTAGCCTTAGCGCAAGACTCGAGAATGCTGCCACACTGGGCGCCAATGAGGGTGGGCGCCAGGGTCAGGGCTAGCGCCAGGATGAGGGCAAATGCGGTGCGGATCATGGGGTCGTTCGGTAGGGGGGTGGGCAGAGGGTGGGCGCGTTAGTTGATGATCGAGGCGCGGATGGCGTCAGCTTTGGCGAGAATGGCCTTGAGGCCCTCGTCGCTGATGGTCACCTTAGAGGTGGTGCCGGTGTCGATGGTGACGACGTCGCCCTCGCCGGGCTTGGGCTTGCTGACCGTGGCGGGCTTAGCATCATAGCTGATGGTGACGTGCTGCTCATATAGCTTATAAAGGGCCATGAGGTCGTCCATCAGCGGCTTGACCCCTTCGCGCGACTCATACTGCTTGAGCAGGTGCAGCACGCTGGTGAGCGAGAGCTTGAGTTCGCCGATGCGGGTGCGAATCATCTCGTTGTTCTTGGTGCGGTTGAGCTGGCCGGCCAGGTGCAGGCCCTCGATCCAACCGCCGGCCACGATGAGGGCGGCCACATCGGCGCGTTGCACCTGCTTGAGGTGCGTCTCGGCGGCCTCGAACTGCTCAGTGATGATGTACAGAATCGAGTCGCGGCTGCCGAGGTTGCGCTCGACGCGCTCGAGCTGCGAGGCCTCGAAGGCCCCCATGATCTTGAGATCATTGGCGAGGTTGGTGGTGGCGCGCAGGTAATTGGCGGCGAGCTGCGTCTGGTTGAAATAGGTGACGTAGCCTAGGTCGGCGCCATAAACGCCCAGGTTCACAGCCTGCTTGAACGTGGTGGTGTATTTGGCCACGTTCGAGGGGCTGTTGAGGATCTTTTCGTTGAAGTTGGCCCCTGACTTCTGCATCAGGCTGGCGAGCTCGAGGGGCGAGGGCACGGTCACGACCACGTCTTCGACCCGCTTGATGGCTTCGTCGCTGATCGAGAGCTTGAGGGTGTCGGCCGATTCGTCGCCGTGGTCGGCGCCGCCGCCGCAGGCGCTCAGCAGGCTGAGGCTGAGCGTCACCGTGAGGGCGAACGCGAGGGCGTAGAGAGAGCGCAGCATATCAGAGAGGGCAGGTTTGGGCAGGTGTGTGGGGTTCAAAGCCAACAAAAATAGCCCGAAAGCGCGCCGCACCAAATGGCGCGTTCAGCTGGCGAAAAGCGGCCTCGGCTGGCTCAAACGTTAAGAGCAAGCGGCGGCGGGGCCTAGCTTTGCGCCATGAGCCACACCGCAGCCGAACGCTTCTATCGCGACCTGCGCGTGGGTGTGCTAGGCGGAGGCCAGCTAGGGCGCATGCTGCTGCCAGCGGCGCAGCGCCTGGGCTTGCAGCTGAGCTTCTTAGACCCTGACCCGGCGGCGCCGGTGGTGCCGGTGGCCCGGGCGGTCACGCAGGGCAGCTATGCCGACCCCGAGCAGGTGCTGGCCTTTGGCCGGCAGCACGACCTGGTGACGATCGAGATCGAGCACGTGGCCGTCGAGGCCCTGCGCACCCTGGTGGCCGAGGGCATCGCGGTCTATCCGCAGCCCGAGGTGATCGCGCTGGTGCAAGACAAGGGCCTGCAGAAAGAATTTTATACGAAACACGACATCGCCACCGCGCCCTATCGCCTCGTTAGCGGGCGGGCTGAGCTGCGCGACACCCAGCGCGACTATCCAGCGATTCTCAAGCTGCGGCGGGGTGGCTATGACGGGCGCGGCGTGATGAAGCTGAAAACCACAGCCGACCTCGACCGCGCCTTCGAGGCGCCGTGTTTGGTCGAGCAGCTCATCGACATTCGGCAGGAGCTAGCTGTGCTGGTGGCGCGAAACGTGGGCGGGCAGACGCTGGCATACCCGCCGGTGGAAATGGCCTTTCATCCCACGGCGCATCTGGTGGAGTATCTGTTCGCCCCCGCGCGCATCGACCGTGAGACCTATCGGCGGGCGCAGCGCCTGGCCGTCGAGGTGGCCGAGGCCCTAGGCATCGTGGGCCTGCTGGCCGTAGAGCTGTTCGTCGACGCGCAGGGCACGCTGCTGGTGAACGAGATCGCCCCCCGCCCGCACAACAGCGGCCACGCCACCATCGAGGGCAATGTGACCTCGCAGTATGAGCAGCACCTCAGGGCCATCGTGGGCCTGCCACTGGGCAGCCCCCGATTGGTCGAGCCCTCGGTGATGGTGAACCTGCTGGGCGCCGAGGGCCACAGCGGTCCAGCGCGGCTCGAGGGCGTGACGCAGGCTCTCGCTCTGCCCGGTGTGCACCTGCACTGGTATGGCAAGGCCGAGACGCGCCCCTATCGCAAGATGGGCCACGTCACCGTGACCGACCCTGACCTCGAGGCCGCCATTCAAAAGGCGTACCTTGTGCGCGAAAAATTGCGTGTGGTCACATGAGCGCCAGTTCAGAACGCCCCCGTGTGGGCATCATCATGGGCAGCCGCTCAGACCTGGCGGTGATGGCCCCAGCGGCTGAGCTGCTGGCGCAGCTGGGCATCGGCCACGAGGTGCGCATCGTGTCGGCCCACCGCACGCCCCAGCGCATGGTGCAGTATGCCACCGAGGCCGAGGGGCGCGGGCTGCAGGTGATCATCGCCGGCGCGGGCGGCGCGGCCCACCTGCCGGGCATGGTGGCAAGCCTGACGGCTCTGCCGGTGGTGGGCGTGCCGGTGAAATCGTCAAACTCGCTCGAGGGCTGGGACTCGGTGCTGTCGATCCTGCAGATGCCGGCGGGCGTGCCCGTGGCGACGGTGGCGCTGAACAACAGCAAGAATGCTGCCCTACTGGCGGCACAGATACTCGCGCTGAGCGATGCGGCCCTGGCCGAGCGGCTGCGGCGCTACCGCCAGAGCCTGACCGAGGCCGTGCTAGCCGACGCCGCCGCGCTCGAGGCGCGGGGCCATGCGGCGATGCTGGGTCCGCAGGCGCCTTAAGCCCCCTCTCCTCTCTCCTTAGGGTCGATGCACGAACCCGCCCGCCCCACCCCCGACGCCCAGCCTGCG
>VYMD01000125.1_pt1 | contig 20644 bp, 18 predicted proteins | sample 5115311 | NCBI WGS metagenome assembly VYMD01 (sample SAMN12291779, study PRJNA351875) | freshwater metagenome | isolation source: freshwater lake | place: USA: Michigan, Wintergreen Lake | collected 2013-08-08
CCAGAACAGAGTAAATCTGTTAAGGCAGGTGCGAAAAATCCTTCGGGAAAGAAGCAGAAACCCAAATCGTGAGGTTTGGGAATCACCGTCCGTTTACGGCGGTGAGGATGTCAACGTGGATAAAAACACGCTATTTTATTAACCTATACTAACCGCGCTTTAGGAGTCAGCAGTTTTCATGGATTCCGTGACAACCCTCCAATGTCAAAACCTAACCTGTCTATCCCCGAACGCTCTCACTAATAGATTCTGTGAAAAATGCGGTACTCCTTTAGTTAAGCGCTATTTATGGATGATGGGTGATTGGGTGAGAACCTATTATCATGTTGGTGAGCTAATTGATAATCGTTATTTGGTCAAACAACCACAAATTGTTCTTGATACTAAACCCGCTCAAGCACCCCAAGCGCCGGACGAACCTCCTAGCTGGATTTCCCTCTACCTAAAATTATTACCCTTCCATCTCCACATTCCCCAAGTCTATGGCTATATTCCCAGTCCCGATGAACGCTTAAATATGGACATCTGGCTGTTGGAATACGGCACTATTCCCCTCGATGAAACGGGAGAATTAATTTATCCGGAACTATTGCCCACTCTGGCCGAGGTTTGGTCGCAAGCTTCTGATTTAAGGCAAATTCACTGGTTATGGCAAATGGCCAAACTCTGGCATCCCCTCCAGAAAAAAGCTGTGGTCTCTAGTCTGCTCAACCCTTCTCTGACGAGAGTGAATAATCAGCTGCTGCAATTGCTAGAATTAAGCAAAGACGAGGCTACCGCTCCCAATTTACGAGATTTAGGGGCTCTGTGGGCCGGTCTGATGCCGACGGCAGCCGCTAATATTCAAGATTTTCTCGCATCCCTGACCCAAGAGCTAGAATCCGGTGATCTCGATCGCCCGGAATCCCTGATCGCTATCCTCGATTATGCACTACAGCACTACGGTGGAGGTCAAGAACGCAGCTATGAGATTTTTACCTGCACCGATACCGGTCCGCTGCGGGAACACAACGAGGATGCCTGTTATCCCCCGACTAATCAGGCCATAACCCTCGCTCATGGTCAAAATCCCCTGGCGATTGTCTGTGATGGCATCGGCGGTCAGGAAGGGGGCGAAATCGCTGCTCAATTGGCGATCAAAACCCTGCCTAGGGAAATTAATCGCAGTCCCACCACTGATATTGAAGTCTATCCCGATAGTCACAGTCTTGTCCTCGAACAGGCGATTCGTGTCACCAATGATCTGATCAGTCAACGCAATGATCAGGAGTCAAGACAAGATCGTCAGCGCATGGGTACGACTCTAGTCATGGCTTTTGCCCATGCTCAGGAAATGTACGCGGCCCATGTGGGGGATTCCCGCATCTATTGGATTACTCCCCACAGTTGTCATCAAGTGACGGTGGATGATGATCTCGCTTCCAGGGAAGTGAAATTAGGCTATCTCCTCTATCGTGATGCCATACAGTATCCCAACGCCGGGGCCTTGGTGCAAGCTTTGGGCATGAGTAGCGCCACTAATCTCCATCCCACTGTTCAGAGGTTGATTATTGATCAAGATTGTGTTTTTCTCCTCTGTTCCGATGGTTTGAGTGATTGTGATCGGGTAGAACAATACTGGGACAGTGAAATTCTACCTCTTTTGCGAGGGGAGAAAACTGTAACCGCTGTGGGGGAAAGTTTATTACAACTAGCTAACCAGAAAAACGGTCACGATAATTCCACCATCGCCCTAGTTTATTGTCGGGTAGTTCCTAAGGCTGAACCTGTCACGCCTTTAGTTTATGATCAGGCCAAAGAACGGATTATTCCCGATCTTTATGACCAAGATTTTGATTACAGCGGGGACACGTACTCCGGAGAAGAAGTGGTGACAGCAATACCCACTCCCCCCCCCGCATCTTCTTCGGTTTCTAGTCGTACTTCTCCCCCCGCGCTCACTAGGGTTTCACCCCTAGTCGTAGGAGCGATCGCTGTCGGTGTTCTCGGTTTGCTGGCTGCGATCGCTTGGCAATTCCTGAGTCCTCATCCCGCTTCCAATCCATCGATTTCTCCCACACCCGTCACCGGTCCGACTCCCACTCCGGGGACGATACCCCCCGCACCCGTCACTGGTCCGAGTCCCACTCCGGGGACGACACCTTCCGCACCTGTCACCAGTCCGAGTCCGGGGACGACACCTCCCGCACCTGTCACCGGTCCGAGTCCCCCTAATCCCTAATTCATAATTCCCACTTCCCCACTTCCCCACTTCCCTATATGTGACTGAAGATTAATCGGCTTGTCGGGGGTTGCCAGGGCGAGTTAAGATAAAATGCCCGATTAACTGCCGAGTCTATCCTATGGTTGATGCTGCGACGTTCTCCTCCGACACCTCCGCGATCATTGATGCCTTTGAAACGCCTCTAGAGTTTAACTTTCAACTGCCAGATCCCGAAGATGAAACCATCCAAGATCATGACTTTCAGCAGCAACTGGATTCTTTTTGGAAAGTTTGCGATCGCTTTGATTTGCAAACGGAAATCTGGCGGGGGCGAATTTTGCGAGCTATTCGCGACCGGGAAAAGCAAGGCGGTGATAGTCGCGGTACAGGCTTTTTAAACTGGTTAAAACAGCGAGAAATCACTAAAAGTCAAGCTTATGCTCTGATTCAATTGGCTAATAGTGCCGATACTCTCCTAGCAGAAGGACAACTGGATCCCGATAGTATCAATAATTTTAGTAAACGCGCCTTCGTAGAAACGGCCAAATCTGCCCCCGAAATTCAAAAATTAGTCAGTGATGCGGCCCGACAAGGGGAGAGAATTACCCGTCGGGAGGTGAAGCAATTGGCCGATGAATGGACAGCGATGAGTTCAGATTTACTACCCGATGAGGTGAAAGAAAAAGCCAGCGATGGTAGTTTACCGGCGCGTCATCTCGCCCCTCTAGTGAAAGAATTAGAAAAGTTACCCGATACTCATATCGACACTCTCCGTCAAGAAATCGCCGCTAATCCCGATGTGGACACAGTAAAATTAATCACCTCGGAAGCACGCAGTTTAGCCAAATATCTCGATGCGGCAGCCCAAGTACAAACTCTCCGACGGGGTAATTTAGATATTGAAATGGCTCTAGAAGAAGCTTTGCGCGTCGATTGTCTAAATACGGCGGCGGATCTGGTTAAACAAGCCACACAATTAGAGCAAGCCGTAGCTAAACTTTATACTACTTGGAAACGTTTGGGTAGTTTGTCCGATCGCCTCTATGTTGATACAGGAGCAAGTAATCCCCATCTGCGATCGATGTTAACCTGTTTGGAAAGTTTAACCAGTGAAGTGATCGAAGTAGAACTGGATGAAGGTGGACAAAAAATGGTACGTTTACGCATTATCAGCGATGGGGGAAGTTAGATGCTTTGTTGGTGGTTGGGTGTTGGGTGTTGGGGTTTGAGGGTTTTAGGGTTTTAGTTGAAATTCCCCTATCCCCCCCATTACCCTATTCCCCCATTCCCCTAACGGCTTGCTGCTATAATCTCTGAATATCCTCAACTTTTATGAAAACTTATTAACAGATACTTGACTTTATGCTAAAAATAAAGCAAAAAAAACAAATAATTAGCATCGGTTCCATAACTGCGGCGATCTTGCTCAGTTTAACCCTAATTCCTGCCGCTATGGCCAAGGATGTCCTTCTGAGAGTGGGCATTGTCCAACGTTTTGGCGATGAAGCCAAGGAAAAATTAACCCTAGGCAGTACCAGTGGTGATAATCTCACCCTCCGCGTGGTGGGAGAAGATGGCCAATCCCAAACCCTGCAAACCAATCGCCTACAATTAGAAGTTATTCCCCGTCCCCTCGCTTCTCCCATCCTCCAAGAAAAAGTCATTTTGAGCGACCACGCCACTTTTGAAACCGCCGAAAATAGCGCCAAAAATTGGGCAAAAATGGGCATTAAAGTGGAAATCACCCAACCCGGACGCTGGCAGGTTTGGGCAAAGCGAGAAGTTTATGAAAATCCCCTAGTGCGACGTTGGTTGCTGACCAGTTTGCAAACCAAAGGCCACAATCAACCCTATATTAATAGTGTTTTACTCAAAGAAAAGCCGCAAGTTTCTTTCCAGATCAACGGGGTGCGCTATTTTCCCAAAGAATTAGAAATCGAGAGCCAAAAAAACCTGATTCAAGTCACCCATAGCCCCGATCAGGTACGTTTGTACGGGGGAACCATGCGCCTACAGCCCAACGCCTACGGTACTTTTACCCTAGTTAATAATGTTCCCCTCGAAACCTACCTGCGCGGGGTTGTACCCCACGAAATCGGTCATGATGCCCCGGAAAGTGCCACCCGGGCGCAAACTATTATCGCCCGCACCTACGCCCTCCGCAATCTCCGCCGTTTTCAAGCCGATAATTACGAACTCTGTGCCGATACCCATTGTCAAGTTTATTATGGATTGACGGGAACTAATCCCCGGGCTGATCAAGCGATCGCGGCCACGCGAGGCCTGGTTTTAACCTACCAAAATGAGTTAGTGGATGCCCTTTATTCCTCCACCACCGGCGGAATAACTGCCCTCTTTAGTGATGTTTGGGATGGGGAGGAAAGACCTTATCTCCGGGCAGTGGTGGACTCCCCCAATCGAGTCTGGGATCTCTCGAAACAATCTCTCGCTAATGAGACAACTTTTCGCCAGTTTATTAATCTTAAAGATGGTTTTAATGAGACGGGCCGACGGGTTTTTCGCTGGCAAAAACAAGCTTCTTTAGCTGATTTGAGTCAAGACCTAGAAACCTATCTAAAACGCAGAAAACATCCCCTCGCCCACTTCCAGCAAATCCAATGGATGGAAGTGACTAAGCGCTCTCCTTCCGGTCGGATTCTGACTATGACTATTCAAACCGATAAGGGGATTTTGGAACTGCATAAAAATGAGGTGCGTAGTGCTTTGGGACCGCCTCGCAGTACCCTATTCTACATCGATCCTATCTACGATACCAATCGACAGATCCAGGGTTATAACTTTATTGGTGGCGGTTTTGGCCACGGAGTGGGATTAAGTCAATTTGGTTCCTATAATTTAGCCCGTTTGGGTTGGTCTCCCGAACAAATTCTCGCTTTCTATTATCCCGGCACCACCATTCAACCTCTCAATAATTCGATTGTCTTTTGGCGAGGAAATTAATCAGTTATCAGTTATCAGTTATCAGTTATCAGTTATCAGTTATCAGTTATCAGTTATCAGTTATCAGTTATCAGTTATCAGTTTCTGAAGGCAATAGGCAATAGGCAATAGGCAATAGGCAAGAGAAAGGCTCTGACAATTCTCCTACCTAAAAAGAGGATTAGAAACTAAGTAAATCAAATGTTTGACTAAAATTTACATCGGTAAACGCTGAATATCTCGGTTAGAACCAATCACCACCATTGCTAAATCCTTGTGTAATCTTTCTTGGGGATTGGGGTTAATCTTGAATTTTTCCGCATTACCGACAGCGACAATATTTAACCCATAACGATTACGAATTTCTAACTCTGCTAGGGTTTTACCGTGAAAAGCTTCCGGGACTTTTAACTCGACAATACTATGTTCGGGATCGAGATCAAATCGTTCTAAAATTGATGGTCTAGTTAAACGGTGCGCTAACTCACAACCGGCATCGTATTCGGGAAAAACTACTAAATCTGCACCAACTTTTTTTAGTAATTTTCCATGGATTTCTGTGGAGGCTTTAGCGGCGACAAAATTAACCCCTGCTTCCTTACAATTGAGAGTAGTAATGATACTTTCTTCAACGTATTTACCAATAGCGACAATCACCGTATCAGTTTCAAAAATTCCCGCTTCTCGCAGGGCGTTAGGTTTGGTAGAATCAAGCTCGATCGCATTATCTACTATTCGATCAGATAACGCTTGTGCTACTAATCCTTCGTCAATATCTGTCGCTACCACTTGATAACCTTGTTTGCGTAAGGTTTCACAGACGGCGCGCCCAAATCTGCCTAATCCGATGACGGCAAATTGACGATTTTGGGGACGCATACTACTAAAAAATTTAATTGATTGCATAATTTTAAGTTAAACTGTTACGCATTTAAAATGCTAGTGTCAATGAGTACTGGTAACTGATAACTGATATTAATTATCCCACTAAAAGGTTTTCTTCGGGGTAATTAATCACTGTTGGTTTCGGATCGCCGATAATAGCCGCTATTAAAAGTATAACTCCTACCCGTCCCAGATACATCATAAAAACAATAATTAACTTAGAAATCGGCGATAAAGCGGCGGTTATACCCATAGATAGGCCGACAGTTCCAAAGGCAGAAACTACCTCAAAAAACAGTTGAATCATTTTAAAATCTGTCTCCACAAATGAGATAGCTAGGGTGGAGATAATAATCGCTATAACCGAACCAAAAACCACCGCCATTGACTTTAAAATTAACGGCATAGGAATGCGTCTTTGATAGAGAGTCACTTCTTCATGGCCTCTTAAAACCGAGCGAGTACAGTTATATAAAATCCTAAAGGTTGTGGTTTTAATACCTCCCCCTGTACCGCTAGGACTGGCTCCTATAAACATGAGAGCCATGGTAATTGATAAACCTTCTACGGAAATTTTCCCGATATCAATGGTATTAAATCCTGCTGTTCTCGATGTTACTGATTGGAACCAAGCGGCCAGCAATTTATCTTTAATTGATAAATTAGCCAAAGTGTCACCATTTCCCTGTTCAGTAAATAAAAAAGCCAATGTTCCCATCACTAATAAAAATATAGTTGTACTGATAGCAACTTTATAGTTAAGAGAAAAAACAAAGCCTTTTCTTTTATATCGAAAGCGGTGAATAGACCAAGTATAAAACTCGATAATTACTTGATAACCGATACCTCCAAAAATGATCAATCCTGTGATAGCTAAGTTAATAATAATTGAGGATTGATAGGACATCAAGTTATCTTTAAACAAGCCAAAACCGGCATTATTCCAAGCACTAATACTATGGAATAAAGATAACCACACCGCATATCTAAAATCATACTTTTGGGCGAAGACAGTTAACATAACCAAAGTTGCTGTTAACTCAAAAACTAGAGTAGTAGCAATCACTGATTTCATTAAACTTTGACTACCTTGTAGGAAAGGTCGATCAAAGGATTCTTGAATCGCTAACTTCTGTCTCAGGTCAAATTTTCGCCCAACTAATAACATTAAAAAAGTGGTAGTGGTCATATATCCCAAACCCCCCACTTGCACTAATAAAGCAATAAATAATTGACCCCAAAAAGAAAAATAAGTACCCGTATCTACTACTGCTAAACCCGTAACACAGACAGCAGAAGTGGAGGTAAAGAGGGCAACAATTGGGTCATTCCAAGTGCCGCTAGTGGTAGAAACAGGCAACATCAACAGGGAAGTTCCCGCTAAAATTACCGCAATAAATCCCAAGCAAATTGTCCGGGCAATCGTCATATAAATTCCTTAGTGAAAGTAGCTAAGAGAAGATTGTTTTTTGGCTAACACTTCTTGATAAACTAACTGTAAGCGATCGATATTTTTACTGAGAGTGTAAGAGTCTAAAACTCTTTGACGGGCTTTTTGTCCTAAAATTGTTGTTAATTCAGGATGCTCTCGTAATACGGGCAAGAGAGTTTTTAATTGGGTAATTAGTCCTTTAGTATCTAGAACTATTCCCGCACCTTTTAACACTTCCCCATCGGCCCCCACATCCGTAGCCATACAAGCAACACCGCAGGCCATCGCTTCCAAGAGCGAAATCGATAAACCTTCCACTAATGAGGGCAAAATAAAGCAGTCAACCCCGCGCAAAATTTCAATTCGTTTATTTTCATCGCCGATAAAACCTAACCAGATAATACCATCTTCTTCTCCATAAAAAGGTTTAAGGGAAGGAGTTAACGGACCATCGCCAACAATGAGCAGTTTGCATCTATCCCCTAAATTGGTTTTTTTCCAAGCTTTCAATAAAGATTCTACATTTTTCTCCGGCATGATCCGACCGAGATAAACAAATAAACAATCGGCATTATATTGAGCTTTAATATTCGATGGTCCTGGACAATACTTATTAACATCAACCCCATTGGGAATAATTGCTAATTTTTCTTCGGGAACCCCCAATTTAACTAAAAAATCCCGTTGAGAAGTGGAAAAAATAATTACTTTATCGTAATTAGCTAAAAAAGGGGCGTGTAGTTGGTAGGTTAATAATTGGGTACTAGAAATCAGATTGCGAATTTTACTATCAAAAGCCGGGTGAAAAGTCGCCACCAGAGGCAAATCTAAAGACTCACAAATTTCTGGTAGCAGAAAATCGAGGGGAGACAGGGGTAAGGACGCATGAACTAGATCGGGTTTCAGTTCCCTGAGTTTATCCTGTAGAACGCGACTCGATTTCAGGGTGGGAATAGTATAGACTTGGGAACTATAGAGACGTGGCAGGGTGATTTCGTCGTAAAAGTCAGGCCAATCGCCTACGGTGGGTTTTTCGGAAGAAAAATGCAGAAAACTGACTTGATAATCTCGATCGAGCAGAGAATTAGTCACTTCTCGCCCATAGGTAACGTTACCGCAAAAAGGAGATTTTTTTCCTAACCAGGCAATGTGCATTCAGATTCTCTTAAGAAAAAGTTAATTTAGCCAAGTATTAGCTTACTAAATTAACCGTAAAATTAAAAGCTAATAGAGTACCTAAGCAAAATTAATTACCCATCTAAGTCCTCAGCTAAAAATTGCCTTTTGCAAGAGTGCCTATCTCATAGTTAAAATTCTCGGCTTTTTACTCATTAGTCGAGGACTTGCGACGACGACAGCGTTCTGAACAGTATTTGACCTCATGCCAACAATTTTGCCACTTTTTGCGCCAAGTAAACGATAAACCGCAAACGGGACAAATTTTACTGGGAAGATCGGACTTCGAGGGTTGACGTGCCATGATTAAAATTAAAAAGTCAAAAACTGCGCCTTATCTATGAGTGTAGATGAAAATAATCAGAGTTCCCCGCTCGATCGCCTGAGAATTATTTTGGTTGAACCGGCCGGAGCCTTAAATGTGGGTTCCACTGCCAGAATTATGCGGAATATGGGCTTAAGTCGCTTAATTATCGTCAATGCTGCCTGTGATATCCTTGCAGAAGAAGCGCGACGCATGGCAGTACACGGGATTGAAGTCCTAGAAAACTGTTCACAGGTAGCCACCCTTGCGGAAGCTTTGCAGGGTTGTCATCGCATCATTGCCACCACCTCGAAACCCCGTCACCTGAATACTCCCCTCGAAACACCCCAGACTGCCTTACCCTGGTTACTCACCCCTAACCTGGAATCGGCCTTAATTTTCGGGCCAGAAGACCGGGGTTTAAGTAACAGCGAACTGAACCACGCCCAGCGTTTTGTCGGTATTCCCGCTAATCCTCAATATTCCTCCCTCAATCTCGCCCAAGCGGTGGCGGTTTGCTCCTACGAACTGTACCAAATGGCCACGGAAAATAGGCTCGAACCCCCGTTAGAAACGCCCCCTAATGCCACTTTTGAGGCTCTAGAAGGCTATTATCAGCACTTGGAGAGCTTTTTGCTCAAAATTGGCTATCTTTACCCCCACACCGCCACCGCTAGGATGGAGAAATTCCGGCAATTTTATCATCGGGCCCGGCCCACGGTGGAGGAATTAGCCCTGCTGCGGGGCATTATCGGTCATATTGAAAGTATCGGGCAACTTTTTCTCGGTCTTGATAGTCTCAAGGGCAAGAAAAAAAATTCTCCTAGCGATCGATAATAAATCTGGATACCCTTGAGGAAAACCGTGACTCGTCAAGTAACTCGTCGTCCTACTAAAGTCCAATCTGGCCTTAAGTCCCCTAGGTCCATGGACTCAAACAACAAAAAAAAGTCTTTACCGGTTAAAAAGGCAAAAAAACAGCGTAAAACTAACCTAATCTCCTCTTTTCTCCTTCAGGTTCTTCGCTTCTCTATCCTTGGTGTCGGTTTAGGTGCGATCGCTGGTACGGTTTTAACCGTGGTGGATCCGAGCAAATTACCTCTACACCCAAAACCCACCGCTACTAATTCCCCGACTCCTAAACCCGTCACCCCAAAACCGACCACGTTAGTTTTAAACGAAAATCTCAGCAGCCTCAACCAGAAATTACAGGCTTTAGCGGTCAAATATCCGAAATTACAGGCGGGAGCTTTATTTATTGACCTCGATAACGGTGCTTACGCTAATTTTCGCGGAGATACTATTTTTGCTGCCGCTAGTACGATTAAAATCCCGATTCTGGTCGCCTTTTTTGAGGATGTGGATGCGGGAAAAATTCGTCTCGATGAAACCCTTGTGGCCACTAAGGATGTCCTGGCCAGTGGGTCCGGGGATATGCAGTATCTAGGAGTGAATAAAACCTATACTGCCCTAGAAACCGCCACTAAAATGAACGTAATTAGCGATAATACCGCTACTAATATGTTAATTAAGCGCATGGGCGGCAAAGAGGCTCTTAATCAGCGTTTTCAAGCTTGGGGTTTGACCAGTACGGTAATTAATAACGCTTTACCAGACTTGGAAGGAACCAATACCACAAGTCCGAGAGATTTGGTGACAATCTTAGGAAAAGTTAATCAAGGGGAATTACTCAGTTTACGTTCCCGCGATCGTCTATTGAATATTATGCAGGAAACGCGCACTCGCACCCTCCTACCGCAAGGTATCGAGAAATCCGCCGATATTGCCCATAAAACCGGTGATATTGGCTCGATGTTAGCGGATGCGGGGATTATTGATATGCCCAACGGGAAACGCTATCTAGGAGCAGTGATGGTGAAACGTCCCCACAATGATAGTAACGCTAGGACTCTGATTCAACAAATATCGCGCACGGCCTACCAACACTTTAAATGGTATCAAACTCAACCCGCAGCCAAACCGCAACCGGTCGCCCAATCTTCTCCCTCTCCTAGTCCGGTCGTTATTCCTGGTCCGGGTAATTAGCCCCTAGGTTAAATTATTGGCTAAAAGACGGGCCAATTGTTCGGCATTTGCCCGGGGGGAAAGACGAGGAAGGATTTTTTCCCCCTTGGCCAGTTTTTGACAGAGGACGGGGATTTCGTACTGATAAGCGTTAAACCAATCCTCTCGACTGGTAATGTCCCTAATTTCTAACTGCCACTCCGGTTGACGGATTTTTTCTAGTTTCTCTAGCAACCCTTCGCAAAGATGACAGTCCGGTTTACTGTATAAAATTAGTTCTATGGTAGTCATAAATATTTATGTTCATTACCTCCACGATTAGTCTCTCATCAACAATTCTACAAACTCCCACACCCACACCGACTTTAAATAATAATTTAGTTAATTCGGGTACTCAAGATCTAGTCTATATCGGTGTGTTTCTTCTGGCAATTAGCCTAGTCATTGTTATTGGTATTATCAATAAAAAAATTGAATACGCTCTCATTTTTGCCGCCACTCTCACTGTTATTTTAATTGCTTTCTTCTGGTTTTTATAAGTCCTTCAACGAAGGAAATTGAGGTCATGGTATTCTGACTTCTCCAACCGACTCCTAACCCCACCAACAAACTTTTTCAGCACACCCTATATACAAGCAAAACGATCGGACTTATAATATAATTGTATTGATTGTGCCTTGTTGCTAGAATCACCCCAAATTGACTCAATGGGTTTATAAACGATGACAACCCTAGATATTGCTACCGATATTGTCTGTCCTCCCACCGATTTATGGAGTGATGAACCACCCGTGGAAAGTGATCTGCATTTACAACAAATTATTTTATTATTATCTTGTCTTGATTGGCTCTGGCAAGATAGAAACGATTACTATGCCTCGGGCAATTTGACCATATATTATAACGAAAGGCAACTGAAACAGCGAGATTTTTGTGGACCAGATTTTTTCTTGGTTTTAGATACGGAAAAACGTCCTAGAAAAAGTTGGGTTGTCTGGGGAGAAGGGGGTAAATATCCCAATGTAATCATCGAAATTATCTCCGATTCCACCGCTAATGTGGACAGAAAAGCTAAAAAGGAACTATATCAGCATACTTTCCGGACTCCTGAATATTTTTGGTTTGATCCCAATACTTTAGAATGGCAAGGATTCACTTTAATCGAGGGACAATACCAACCGATTACCCCCAATGAAAACGGTTATTTATGGAGTAAGCAACTAGGATTATATTTAGGAATTTTTGCCAATAAATTGCGCTATTTCACCGAATCGGGTGAATTGGTTCCCACCCCTCAAGAGTCGGCCCGACAGGAAAGATTAGCCAAAGAACAGGAAAGATTAGCCAAAGAACAGGAAAGATTAGCCAAAGAAAGAGAACAACGACGGGCGGAAAAATTAGCCCAAAAGCTGCGAGAATTGGGCATTAATCCCGATGAAATTGCTTAAATATCCGGTTGGGGGTGTTAGGGCAGAAACCATGGCGCAATTTTTCCTTAATTGCTAGGCATTAAAACGAGGAATCCGAAACTCTGATGATAGCCTAGTTGGTTAGCCCTATTCTTCCCTAGAAATCATGGCAAAATCTGCTTAACCCGCATCATGTTATAATGACGACCAAAGACAGCAATCTTCAAATATAATTAATGCCATGGTGCAAAAAATAGCTTTTTTTAATCATAAAGGTGGAGTGAGCAAAACTACAACCACTTTTAACCTTGGTTGGATGCTTGCTGAGAAGGGCAAAAGAGTAATTATTGTCGATACCGATCCCCAATGTAACTTAACTGGTATGGCTTTGACTAATGAAAGTGAAGATAGGGAGGAAAGACTACAAGCAATCTACAATACTTACTCTAATATTAAAACAGCTTTAGCACCCGCTTTTGAATCTCAACCAAAATTAATCGAAGCTGTGGACTGTGTTCCTATTTATGGTCGTGATGATTTATTTTTACTGCCCGGTCATGTGGGGTTAGCTGAATATGAAGTTACCCTAGGTATTGCTCAAGAACTTAGTGGGTCAATTCAGGCTTTAAAAAATGTCCCCGGTGCGATTACATATTTATTAGACAAAACTGCCGAAAAATTCCAAGCTGACTATATTTTAATCGATATGAGTCCCAGTTTGGGGTCAATCAATCAAAATATACTGATGACCAGTAACTTTTTTATTGTGCCAACCACGCCAGATTTTTTCTCGGTTATGGCTATCGATTCTTTAACTAAAATCTTGCCTAAGTGGCACCAATGGGCCAAGGCAGCTAGTGCTTTACCAATTCTCAAAACAGCTAACTATCCCTTCCCCGAAGTTGACCTACATTTTTTGGGAACTATTGTTCAGAACTATCGAATTATTCGTGGTAAAGAAACAAAAGCCTTTGAAAACTGGATTAAAACAATCGAGGAAAATATCAGCGATAAAATGATTCCAGCCCTAAAAAAAAATGCCATGATGTTACCTGATTCGATGTACCATGAGAATGGTGTACCAGACTGCTGTACTCTAGTAAAAATCCCTAATTTTAATAGTCTTATTGCCTTATCTCAAGAGCATCAAATGCCTGTTTTTGCGCTAACTGCTGAACAATTAAGATGGCAAGGTACAGTGTTAGATCAAGCCCAAGAAAAACAAGAAGAATTTAAAAATATTTTTTCTGACTTGGCAGACAAAGTTATCGGTCTTACCTCCGAGATTTATGCAGTTAGCAATTGAACAGTTTCGCCTTAGTATTGCCCGCGTTCGTGACTTGATCGCTATCCACAATTCCCTCAAATCTCAGACTACTCCCGCCCTAGATGTATCGGATATCCTCAGAGCCGCTTTAGTCCTGACTGTGAGTGCTTTAGATTATTATATTCACGAAGTGGTTACTCTAGGAATGCTAGAAATTTATCGAGGCCAACGTTCAGAACCCTCTGCCTTTTCTCGTTTTAAAGTCTCCCTAGATGGCGCACGACAAGAACGATTGATAGCTATTAGTATTGGCTCTTGGTTAGAAAACGAAATTCAACAAAACTACGGTTCTTTTTTTGGTCAAGAATCTCGCTCAATTTCCGAGGTACTACCAATGATTGAAAATCTTCTCACTAACAAACTTAATAGTAATTATTGGCTCTTAGACTGAAATTAGAGAAAACCTCAGCTATAAAAGCTTTCAACAACCGGACAAAATAGCGGAGGCCATTAGACTAATTTCAGCCAAGGAATTGTGGAAAGAAGTGGCCAGCAAACTAAATAAACCAGCTAAAGATATTAAAAACCAACTTAGCGCAATTGTTGATCGAAGGAACAAAATCGCCCACGAAGCTGATATAGACCCGAGTTATGGCATTGGCAGTCGCTGGAATATCGATGAAAATCTCGTTAATGATGCCGTTACCTTTATAGAACAGCTTGTTGAAAATATCCATCAGGTACTTGAGGACATCCACTAGCCGAAAATTTCCCCGGCAGTCCAGCAATAAATACTTATGATTTCTCAGGGAATTATAACAATTATTAAATAATGTGTAGTTTTGTATACCGATGCCAAGAACTTAGCTACAATATCAAGTGGCGTAAGATATATAGAGATTAGCTTGTGAGTCGGCATCAAGACAGTCAAACTGACCGGAAACGAGAAGAAACACAGTTCACTCCTTACAGTGCAGAAGCGATCGCTCAACAATACCGTTACAAACCTTGGCAATTGTTCGGTCGCACTTTCGTGATTATTTGGTCTTTAGGATTATTTCTCCTCAGTCTCCTCTGGGACAAATGGACAAAGCAAGAAGAAGCCAATAAATACCGGCGTGCCAGCGAACTTAGGCAAATTCTCACCTGTTTAGGTCCCACCTTCATCAAAGTCGGTCAAGCTCTCTCTACCCGTCCCGACCTCGTTCGCAGAGACTTTTTAGACGAATTAGTTAAACTGCAAGACCAACTTCCCCCCTTCGATAACGACATTGCTTTTGCCATTATCGAGACAGAATTGGGAATGTCCGTAGAAAAAGCCTATCGAGAAATATCCCCCACCCCGGTGGCTGCCGCTAGTTTAGGACAGGTTTACAAAGCTATTCTACCCACCGGTGAAGAAGTAGCCGTTAAAGTGCAAAGACCCGGGCTGCGGGCGCTTTTAAGCCTCGATTTATACCTAATGCGCTGGGCCGCCCAAAAATTCGGTCGTTTATTACCCCTCAATCTCGGCCACGACCTCACCCTGATTGTGGATGAATTCGGCACCAAACTCTTTGAGGAAATCGACTATCAAAACGAAGGTCGCAACGCTGAAAAATTCGCCACCAACTTCCAAAATAACCCCGAAGTTAAAGTTCCCAGTATCTACTGGCGTTATAGTGGTCGCCGCGTCCTTACCCTGGAATGGATTGATGGCTATAAACTCACCGATACCGAGAACATCAAAGCTTTAGGATTGGACCCCAATAATATCGTTAAAATCGGCGTAACCTCCGGATTACAGCAACTCCTCGAACACGGCTTTTTCCACGCTGACCCCCACCCGGGTAATCTTTTCGCCACCTTTGATGGTCGCATGGCCTATATCGATTTTGGCATGATGGACCAGTTAGAGGAGGAAACTAAAGAAACCCTCGCCAGTTGCGTCGTCGATTTAATTAACAAAGACTACGAAAACCTGGCCAGCAACTTTGTCAAGCTGGGATTTTTAACCCCAGAAACGGATATAAAACCAATTATTCCGGCTCTAGAACGGGTTTTAGGCAATGCCATCGGTCAAAGGGTCGGTGACTTCAATTTCCGCACCATTACCGATGATTTCTCCGAATTGATGTACGAGTATCCCTTCCGGATTCCCGCCAAATTCGCCCTGATTATTCGTTCCCTCGTCACCCAAGAAGGGGCAGCCCTCACCCTCGATCCTAACTTCAAAATCGTCCAAGTGGCCTATCCCTACGTCGCTAAACGTCTCCTGACCGGGGAATCGCCGCAACTGCGCCGGCGTTTACTGGATGTCCTGTTCAAAGACGGTAAATTCCAGTGGCAACGCCTAGAAAACATGATTACAATGGCTCGCTCGGAAAGTAACTTCGATTTACTGCCCACCGCGCAATTAGGCATCACTTTTCTTCTCTCGGAAGAAGGTCGTTATCTGCGTCGTCAATTGCTATTAGCTTTAACGGAAGATGACCGTCTCCATACCGCCGAAGTACAACGTCTCTGGGGTTTAATCCAAGGAGAATTGCAACCGCGGCGACTCTTGGATGTGGCCATGAGCGCTTTTCGGGAATTATCGTCCCAAGGTGTGGCCGCTGTCCTTCCGCGAGAAACCAGTTCGCGTTAAAGTGTTTAAGGTCATCATCGGTTAATCACTTTTTCTATGGATTATTATTTTCTGCCCCAACCGCCCTATTTTCTGGTTGTTGCCGGTTTATTTATCGGTATTACCTGCGGGGCTGCTTTTGAAGCTAGTCTCAAGCAAGTGGTTAACAATTGGTATAAAAATAAGGGCTCGGACGATCAAAATCTTTTAAAATCCAGTTCCTTACAAATTCCTTTTATCGGTATTTGTATCGGAATCTGTCTTTTCCTCGCCTCGGGATTAGATATATTTATTCTCAATGGTTGGGTTGCCTACGCTATCTCTCTCCCGATGACTATCTTTATCGGTGGTTTGGTTTGGAGTCAGTTAGGGGAATTATTAGGCCAATTACAGCGCGGCGGTTCTAAAGAAATTGACCTCGATTATCGGGGATAATTAGTAGACAGCCAACATTTAGGACTAAGAGAATAGGTGTTAGCAGATAGGAAAGATCAACTACCCCACAACTAACACCAAACCCTTATTTATACCCAATTTACCAGCTATTTTGGCCCGCGATTTTAGATGCAAAAACCTTTAGCATGGCATTGGCGATCTCTTCCTCTACATCAGCGCACTGGTTCTGAGGTTTTTGCCTGTTTATTCTCCCAAGATGCGATCGCTACTTTACTAGAAAGTCCCTATCCGGGTAATTCCCTCTCCCGTTACTCTCTTTGTGCTGGTTCCCCGCGTCAGTTTTGGACCCCCGCACTAGGGGAAATTTTGCCCTTTTTAAGCAGTTTACTCCCCCAAACCCGATCCGATGTTCTTCCCGATCATCTTCCCTTCCATGGCGGTTGGTTGGGGTGGTTAGGCTACGATTTAGCTTGGGAAATAGAAAAATTACCCAGCACGAAAGCTGATAATCTCCCTTTTCCCGTCGCTTATTGGTACGAACCGGACAGTTTTGCTATTCTCGATCACCAAGCACAAATTCTCTGGTTAGCTGCCACTAAACCCGAAGATTTAGATAAATACGAACAATCTTTAACCAATCACCCCGATTTTGAGTTGATCGATCCTCATCCCTCTCCCTTAATCTTTTATACTTCTCAACTCGACTACGAAAAAGCTGTTAAAAAAGCCTTAGATTATATCAGAAAAGGCGATATTTTTCAAGCAAATTTATCCCTAAGATTTCAAAGCACAACTAAGGCAAAAGGATGGCAAATTTATCGCAGTTTACAACAGATTAACCCTTCTCCTTTTGCCAGTTATTGGCGCACCCCTTGGGGCGAAATGATTAGTTGTTCTCCCGAAAGATTGGTGAAATTAGCAAGAGGAATAGCCAGCACTAGACCAATCGCTGGAACCCGTCCCCGGGGTAAAACTGAGGCACTCGATCGACAATTGGCCGAGGAACTATTAACTAATAAAAAAGAGCGCGCCGAGCATATTATGCTAGTGGATCTAGAACGCAATGATCTAGGTAGGGTTTGTGAATGGGGATCGGTTTATGTTGATGAATTACTGACGATCGAGCGTTATAGTCACGTTATGCACTTGGTCAGTAATGTTCAAGGAAAATTAGATAAAAAGTATCATGCTATTGATTTAATTAAAGCTCTTTTCCCGGGGGGAACAATTACCGGTTGTCCGAAAGTTCGTTGTCTAGAAATTATCGAAGAATTGGAGCCGGTGCGACGTAATTTATTCTATGGTTCCTGTGGCTATATTGACCTACGGGGTCATTTAGATTTGAATATTCTCATCCGTACCCTATTAATGACTGCTCAAGGGAATTTAAACACCGTTTGGGGACAAGTGGGAGCGGGAATAGTTGCCGATAGCGATCCCGAAAAAGAATGGTTAGAATCCCTTCATAAAGCTGAGGCACAATTAATCGCTTTACGTTCTTTTTAATTTTTGATTTCAACAAACTAACCTATTGTTGCATCTAAAACCGCTCTTTTTACTTTTTACCTTATCTGCTATTTTGTAGGATAGCTTCCGATCTTGAACCCTATTCATGAATCAAATTTCTATCGCAGTTACTTTTTTTCTTAGTTTAGTCTTGACCTCCCTTCCCTTTTTACTTTTCGGGGCAGCCGTTTCCAGTTTTTTGCTGGTTTTCGTCAATAAACAGCGATTAGCGGCGATATTTCCCCGTAATCGACTGTTAGGAGCGATCGTTGGCAGTGCCATCGGATTAATCCTACCGGTCGGACAATACGGCACGATTCCCGTCGCTAGAAGATTCTTATTAGAGGGAGTACCCCCAGGGGTGGTGTTTAGCTTTCTCACCGCTGCACCTACCCTAAATATCGTCACTCTTTGGCTAACTTGGCAGACTTTCACCTATTCTAGTATTTTCTTCTATCGATCGCTTTCGGTCTGGTTAATGGCAATTGTTATCGGTACTCTCTTTAGTTTCTATCGGGAAAAACTCCGCACCGATAGCGAAATTCCCCTAGAATCGAGTTTAGTTCTTTCCGGTAGTTTTTTACCGGAGGAAGCAGCCGGTCAACCCCTACAAAGAGTCGGCAATCTTGTTTATGAGTATAAAACTAGAGATAGGCAAGCTTGGCCAATTTCTCTGCAGCTATTTCTCGATAACTTTATCGATGAAGCACTGGAATTAGGGGGATTATTAATTATTGGCTGTGCGATCGCTAGTGTCTTTCAGCTATTATTACCTCAGAGTCAATTAATTGCCTGGGGGAATACTCCCGTTACTCAAATTCTCGTGCAGTTGTTTTTTGGTTTCACCCTCGCTGTTAATGCCAGTCTTAGCACTTTTGTCCCCGGTTCTTTAATTACTAATCTCTCTGTGGGTTCCACTCTCGCTTTTTTACTGGTCGCTTCCCTCATTGATATTAAAGCTTTTATCCTCCTCCTATCAGCTTTCCGTCCTAAAATCGTCCTTTATTTCGGAATTTTATGCCTGTTAATGACTTTTTTAGTGGCTCTGATCCTCAGTTTTTATCTAGGTTGAATTCCTTCTGGGTCAGAAAAATTTTCTCTTGACAAAAGCGACTTGACATGATATTATATTCATAATGGAAAATCCGTGCGCCTACAGACCCTATTTTCCCATGGTCTTAACTATGATTGATGTGATTATGTGATTGACTATGATTGGTTCATTCAATCAATCTTCATCTCTAATCCACTAGGGTTAGGCATTTACTTTTCAGAAACTCTTAACTAGCTTCCTAATCACAGTCCATCACATCAACCACAGTCGATGATAGGTGGTGGGTTACTAGGTTTTACTAAATCTGGATGTTGTCAAATTTTCTCTTGACAAAAGGCGACTTGACATGACATTATATTCACAATGGAAAATCCGTGCGTATGCAGACCCTCTTTTCCCATGGTCTTAACTATGATTTATGTGATTATGTGATTGACTATGATTCGTTCATTCATTCAATCTTCATCTCTAATCCACTAGGGTTAGGCATTTACTTTTCAGAAACTCTTAACTAGGTCCCTAACCATAGTCCATCACATCAACCACAGTCGATGGTGCTGCGTTACTACGTTTTACTAAATCCTGATTTGAAAAAATTTTCTCTTGACAAAAGCCCCTTGACATGACATTATATTCATAATGGAAAATCCGTGCGTATGCAGACCCTCTTTTCCAATGGTCTTAACTATGATTGATGTAATTATTTGATTGACTATGATTCGTTCATTCAATCAATCTTCATCTCTAATCCACTCTTAACTAGGTTCCTAACCATAGTCCATCACACCAACCACAGTCGATGATAGGTGGTGGGTTACTAGGTTTTACTAAATCTGGATGTTGTCAAATTTTCTCTTGACAAAAGGCGACTTGACATGACATTATATTCATAATGGAAAATCCGTGCGTATGCAGACGCTATTTTCCCATGGTCTTAACTATGATTTATGTGATTATGTGATTGACTATGATTCGTTCATTCAATCAATCTTCATCTCTAATCCACTAGGGTTAGGCATTTACTTTTCAGAAACTCTTAACTAGGTCCCTAACCATAGTCCATCACACCAACCACAGTCGATGGTGGTGGGTTACTACGTTTTACTAAATCCTGATTTGAAAAAATTTTCTCTTGACAAAAGCCTCTTGACATGACATTATATTCATAATGGAAAATCCGTGCGTATGCAGACGCTATTTTCCAATGGTCTTAACTATGATTGATGTAATTATTTGATTGACTATGATTCGTTCATTCAATCAATCTTCATCTCTAGCCTCTTGACATGACATTATATTCATAATGGAAAATCCGTGCGTATGCAGACGCTATTTTGCCATGGTCTTAACTATGATTGATGTAATTATTTGATTGACTATGATTCGTTCATTCAATCAATCTTCATCTCTAATCCACTCTTAACTAGCTCCCTAATCACAGT
>VYMD01000440.1_pt1 | contig 20438 bp, 16 predicted proteins | sample 5115311 | NCBI WGS metagenome assembly VYMD01 (sample SAMN12291779, study PRJNA351875) | freshwater metagenome | isolation source: freshwater lake | place: USA: Michigan, Wintergreen Lake | collected 2013-08-08
GGGATTTTGGGGGTTGGGGGTTGGGGGTTGGGGGTTGGGGGCTGGGGGTTGGGGGAGAGGGGAGAGGGGAGAGGGGAGAAAAAAGCTGATGACTGATGACTGATGACTGATGACTGAATTTACCAGCCACTAATCGAATAGGATGACGGTTCGGGGGAATCACTGGAGACTGACTCCGATGACTGATTGCGGGATTCAGCACAAAAAGTGGCAGTATTAAAACCGCCAAAACGTTGAACTGTGCTAGTGCGGAGACGTAAATCGGCATCGGCAAACCAAAAACGCTCGATCGAGGTCATAGTTTCGTATTCTGTAATTAAGACTAAACCTTCCTGTTCATCAATGTGATAACGGCCCGCCACGGGAACGATTTCCGCATAACCTCGCTCCCGCAGGAGAACACCAGCTTGGGGATTATCTTCATCGGGAATTAGCGCAAAAACGGTGGTTCCTTGATGATTTTCGTCTTCTTTGTCCCACTGCATTGAACCATCCCAACTGACAAAGGCACCCCCCACAGTCTTAGCGGGATCGACTTCGTGCATTTCACAGATAGCGACAATTTTCGGGTTATCGGCGCTTAAAGCTTCCACATAAATCTCGGAATCGCCGGTTTCTGAGCGTCGAAAGGGTAAATGATGGGTAGTGCGCTGAGATTTCCACTGTCCCGCACTTTTCTGAAAAAAGGTCATCCCGTCCATAGTTTTTATCCTCTATTTTTTCCATCTATTTTAACGCCATCGTCGTTATTCTGTAACCCTTGTCCCCCTCTGTGTCTCATTCATCCCCAAAATAATCATGATCAATTCTCTTGATTTCATAGATTTCTTTGGTCGATACACCTAAGTTATAATCAATCATCAATTGACCTAATTCTTCCCCATCAATCAGCACTATTTTTATCTCATTTCTGGGGGCATATTCTAAAGCCTCTTTGGTAAAATAGGAAGTGGTGATGAAAATACCTTTTTTGGCTCCTTGTCCCGCTAATGCCCCGACAAATTTCTGGATTTCTGGACGACCAACGGCATTATTATCAGCCCATCTTTTGGCTTGAATATAGATTATATCTAAACCGAGTCTATCTTCTTTTATGATCCCATCAATCCCTTGATCACCGCTCCTACCCACCGCTTTACCTGCATCTCTAATCGAGCCACCATAACCCATTTTTACCAGTAATTCTACTACTAATTTTTCAAAATTATCTGGGGATAATTTTCGCAAAATAGAGAGTAAGTCTGTCGCTAATGCTTGACGAATTTCTTGATAGGAGTTTGCTAGTAATTCCTCGGGATTTTGTTCTTGATCAGAAGTTGAAAAATTGCTTTCAAGAGTAATAGTTTCATTTTGCTTATTGACTCGATTGAATTCTTGAAATTCGGGAAACTGTCTCAGAAATTTGGCATCAATTCGAGCAGGATTTTGAGATAAGATTTCTTTTCCTTTCTCAGAAATTACAAAAGTTGCTCTTTGGGGTGAGTCAATTAATCCCGCTTTCTTTAAATAGGTTTTTGCCCAACCTACCCGACCATCAAAAACTCTTGATTGTCCACTGGGAATCATCTCTTTTCTTTCTGCTTCCGTGACTTGAAACTCTCTGGCCAAGGCTTCAAGAATTTCTCGATATTTATAAACCTTGCCATCTGCAAGTATTTTTAATAGCGGCAACATAATCGATTGAAAATCGGGAATAGGCATAGTTCAGATGAAAAGCGGGGTCAGTCATTACAATTATACAGCAACAAGCTCCAAGAATTTAGATAGATAATAATACACCTAAAGTTATTAATAATCAAGAGGCATTCCTAAGGAATTTGAGAGAGAAATTATCGCCATTGATAATCGTCTTGATACTCCAATAATTCGATTTTTCTGCCATTGGGAGCGTTGACATAAATAAGCTGTTGACTATCTAAATTACTTGTTAAGACTGTCTATGAGCGCTGGAGCTGCTCCGCAGCTCCAGCTTTTTTTGTGATAGCTAAAAAACCCCCTATCCCTGCTATTCATACAAAATCTCATCAAAACAAGCTTCTCCCACACTCGATAAAGTCCTAGCGGCAGCTTTATCGGTTTTCGACTTCTGCACGAGGGTGCGGAATTGCTGTAGATTGTAACGAGCTTGGAATTTTTTAATCGTGCAGTCGCATAGGTCTTTTGCCACATCAGCAGCTAATCCCTCCGCGCGCGCTCTTTGTAAACATTCTTGACGATAACTGTCGAAAGTCGTGGCAGTATTAGAACTTTGGCTAAGGTAAACGGCATTATTAGCCTGTAATGGAAAGTATAAAGCCAATAAACCGATAAAATTTAGTAAATATCTTTTATTTCTCATCATAATTGCTTTTTAAAGCCTGAAATACCCCACTAGATTAGAGAACGGCTGCATAAATTATAGATCGATCGCTCAACTCTTGGGTTCCACTCTTGGCAAACTGCCAACTGTTATGCTATGATGGATATTTATTGATCGGCGCCATCGCCAAGTGGTAAGGCAGAGGTCTGCAAAACCTTTACCCCCAGTTCGAATCTGGGTGGCGCCTTGGAAAATGTCGGCAATCTTTTCTTGATTGCCTTGTCTAAATTAAGGTTTACCAAGGTTTTACTTGATAGGCTGCCACTAGATAACGAAAAATATACTCAACTATCTCTAAATAATTCTCGGTAGTTTCTAGAGACTCACCCCACACCGTCACGCCATGGTAAGAAATCAGTAAAGCGGGAATTTCTGGGGGGAAAGTTGAGAATCTACTTTCTATTTCTGCGGCAATTTTCGGCACATCGAAATAGTTAGCAAAAACCGGCATAAATACTTGAGGATTTTCTACCCAAACACCTAAACCTTTCAACATTTCTAAGGGAGGTAACGATAACTTGTCCTCGCGAGCAAAACGGGAAACTAAATTCGCTTCCACCGAGTGGACATGATAACAAGCTTGTGCTTGGGGAAAGAGGCAATAAATCACCTGATGAATGCTAGTTTCGGCCGAAGGACGATTATCTCGATGAGCTAATTCTCTGACTTTTCCCGTCAGATCCACGCGCACAAAATCCTCTTCTGTTAGTTTACCTTTACTTTTGCCACTGGCAGTAATCCAAAAACTATGATCATCAACTTTAGCGGATAAATTACCCGCCGTGCCAAGCATCCAACCCAGTTGATAAAATCTTCGGGCAGCTGCCACTAGAGACAGACGAGGATCGCTCATGGTTTTTAGAAATATGGTGGATAGGTATCGACCTATTATAACAAGTTGAAGCCAGCAGACAACCCACTCGCCAGCAGATTTGGTGAGGATGTCAATCTGGATAATCTCGATCAAAACTAAACCCAAGGCAGAATAGAGCGAGGAATCAGTGAGTCAAAAAGAAGATTTAACCGTGGCAATGTGTTAGGAATGTGTTAGGTTAAAGATAATTGCAGCTTTGATGAATCGAGGGTTGAGCCGTGAATAACAACTTTTTCCGCAGCTATTCTGTCAATGATTCTGGTTTGGGTTGTTTCTTATCTTTGATTTTAGTCGGATTGTTGTTAGGCTCGATCGGACTGGGTTGGTTAGTCAATAGTTTTTTAATTCTCGTGGCATTCCTAATAATTTCTCCTGTGATTGCTTGGGGGATTTTTCGCTGGTGGTTGCGACGCAATTTAGTTGAAGATAGCTGTCCCGTCTGTAGCTACGAATTTACGGGTTTTAATCGCACGGAATGTCAATGTCCTAACTGTGGTGAACCGTTGAAAGTGGAAGGGGGTAAGTTTATTATTCTCACCCCTCCCGGGACGATCGATGTACAAGCGATCGAAGTACCTACCGGACAGTTGGAAGATTAGGGTCAAACCATTACCATCTAGGCACGCGCACCAAACTGAAAGCGGGGGATCTGAATTTTAACAATAACAGCAGTCCCAACAGGTGAATTGACCAATGAGCGAGAATTAAGCCCCAAATAATTGCGAAAATTAAACTACTAACGGCAAGAGCTTTAAAAATATCATTATCGGTCTTTTGATACCAGAGAAGACTAAGGAAGGAAAGCAGTAGGAGTAGAAGCGGAAAAAGTGGGGAGAACATGGGGATCACCATTGGGTGAGGGGACTGTCTTCACATCCATAGCCTATCATTTTCCCTTTACGGCTACGGGTAGCAGCGGCTACATTCCCCCCCTATTTGTCATAAATCTTTAGAATCAAATTAAAAAGTTTACAAGCCAATCTTTTAGTATAAAGGTGGCGCGACAATCATCCTCATTGTAACGCAAAATAGCCGCCAATAAAGTCCGATCTCCTGTTTTTAACCACTGGTCATACCACCAAACGCATTGATCCCCGCTTACTCCTCGATCGCGCCATTGAAAGCCAATCCAGTTAGCGAGGGATTTTAAAGAATAACTTTCCACGGGAAAAGTTACCGAATTAACTACATGATAGTGCAGATCAAAACAGCGAGAAACTAACTGATTAATCAAAGAAGAAGGGGTTTTATAAAGATAACCCAATCGCTTAATTGTTTCTACTTCGTACTCAGAAAAGTGAAAAATTGGTGCTTGATAATCCTGCATGACTAAGGTTAAAAATTCCTGCCAAATCCTGCCTTCATCTTCCGGCTTTTCTGCCAAAAAGGGATAAAATTGCTGGGTATTAACTCGATAATCAACCCGTAAAATCCCCAAAAGATAATCTAAATTCTGTTCTGGTTCCGCTTCGATGTCAAAATAAAATTCAATCTCGGCCCTCGGTAGGGGGGACAAATAAGCAGTTTTCCCGTTGCTTTTGCGAAAGGCCCGATTTTCAATAATTGCTTGGGCCTGTAATTGTAACTGATTAGCCACCTCTACCCCCATCCCCTCCCCCATACGGGTAGGACAGGTAAGCGCAAGGGATGCCATGGTGGAAACCCCCAAAGACTGTAAAAATTGGTAACGACTAGGAGTCACCCCCGGGACTAAAGAAAGATGTTGACTCGCTTGAGCAATACCATAACAGTGACTATACCAATGACATAAACTGCAACGCTGACGCGAGATAAAAACTTCTGGTTCTTGGCGATTAATCACCATTTCGCCGAACTTTTTGATTATTTCCTCTAGTTTAGTTAACCAGAGATTCAATTCCACCCGATAGCGATTATGACGACGTAGGACAATTTCCCCATAACTGGGAAAAACTCCCTGCATACTGGCTAATAAATAGGCGTAAAAAGTAGCCAGCATTTTATATTCAGGCTTAGGACGGCGACCGAGTTGAATATTGAGGGGATAATAAACCCAATCGCCAAATTTCGACTCTCCTGCCTGTTTAATTAATAAATGCGGGGAACCGGTTAAAGAGACGGGATAGGCAGATTGTAAAAGGACTCCGTGATAAATACAGGGTACACCCCGACCCATCAAAGCTTCCGTTTCCCTAGCGGCGGCCAAAATATCAGTGCTGGGGGTAGTCAGGGAACAATAATCGGGATAGGAGTCTTGCAGGACTTTTTTAACGTGACTTTGACTCTCTTGGCGCAATTTAAGCAAAAAATCGCGCTCAGGGTCTTTTTCTTGGCTATTGCCGTAGAGATTTAAAAATGCACGGCGTTGACAACGTTGGTAGTCTAGAAGTAGATCATCGGTCAGTAGCATTCTATACAAGGAGAAAAGTTAAGCTTTCCTGGACCAGTGAAGTAAAGTAAAAAATAATAAACTAAAAAAAGAAAACATTCCCAAGTATGTTTCCTCTACTTTAATACTATTGTGACAATTGCGACTTAATCCGTCGATAGAATTCAGCCGTCGGTCGTTGGGAAGTGGGGAAATGGGGAAATGGGGAATTCAACTAAAACCCTAAAACCCCAAAACCCAACACCTTCTAACTGATAATTGATAATTGATAACTGATAACTGACCCCCCATCTTGCCGCTTATGCAGAATTTAGACGAAAATACCCTCGATTGCGCCGTTAGTAAACCGGATTTAGCCGAACAAAGACAGGAATTTCGGGGACTTAGCAATAAAGTTTATTTTAATTTCGGTGGTCAGGGAACCTTGCCCAAGGCGGGATTAGAGGCGATTATCGATGCCCATAATTTTCTCCAACAACAGGGGCCTTTTTCAGGACGGGTAAATGATTGGATTACCGGAAAAACGGAACTTCTCAGGCAAGAAATGGCTCAGGAATTGGGAATTAGCCCTAAGAATCTCTCTATCACCGAGGATGTCACTGTAGGCTGTAATATCGCCCTCTGGGGAGTTGATTGGCAAGCGGGGGAACATATTTTACTAACCGATTGTGAACACCCCGGAATTATCGCCACGGTTCAAGAAATTGCCCGTCGTTATCATCTGGAAATCTCCACTTGTCCTATTCGGGAAACTTTAAACGGCGGCAACCCGATAGAAGTGATTTCCGCCCATCTACGTCCAAAAACTAGGGTTTTGGTGGTTAGTCACGTTTTGTGGAATACTGGACAGGTTTTACCCCTCAAGGAAATCTCGCAACTTTGTCATGATAATTCTGTCACCGAAAAACCCGTTTTAGTGGTGGTGGATGCTGCCCAATCCGTGGGTTGTTTGCCCTTGGATTTAAGCGCTACTGCCGCCGATTGTTATGCTTTTACGGGTCATAAATGGTGGTGTGGACCGGCTGGTGTGGGAGGATTGTATATTCGTCCCGAAATTTTCCCTAGTTTACAGCCCACTTTTATCGGTTGGCGCGGCATTGAAACAGATAGCCGAGGACAGCCTATCGGTTGGAAACCGGATGCCAGACGCTTTGAAGTGGCCACTTCTGCCTATCCCCAATTTGAGGGTTTAAGGGCAACTATTGCGGTACATAATGCCTGGGGTGATGGGGGACAAAGATACGAAAAGATTTGTCAATTAGCGGCTTATCTTTGGGGGGAATTAAAGACGATTAAAGGGGTGAAATGTTTAAAAAATTCTCCGCCGGAATCCGGTTTAGTTTCCTTTCAAATTGACTCGGCCATCACCCCACAAAAGTTAGTGCAACAGCTAGAAAAACAAGGGTTTTTACTGCGAACTCTCCTCGACCCCCTCTGTGTGCGTGCCTGTGTTCATTATTTCACTTTGCCCTCAGAAATCGAGCAGTTAGTAGCAGCTATCCAAAAGTTAGTTTAACAAAAATGTGGCAGGGGAAGTCCCCACCCTCAGCCAGCGTAGCGGATTGGGGATGCGCCGAGTGCCTCCTTTCCGCTTGCTCAAACCCTAACTGGATTTAGGGATATGATCGGGCTGTATTAGCCTAGACTAACACAGCCCCAAGTTACCTTTTAAATGTCCAAATCCGTAAGATTTAAACGCGATCCGTGGGTTTCGATAAATTCTCGCCGGGGGGCAACTCGATCGCCCATAAGAATCGTAAATAATTCCTCAGCTTTGGCTGCGTCTTCGATTTCCACCCGTTTTAAAGTGCGAGTTTCGGGATTCATGGTAGTATCCCAAAGTTGTTGGGGCATCATTTCTCCTAACCCTTTAAAACGTTGGATTGTGTAGTTAGCATTGGAGGGAAATTCCGCTATCTTTTGCTGTAATTCTCGATCGCTATAGCAGTAGGAATGATTTTTACCGCGTTCCAATTTATAGAGAGGAGGACAGGCGATATATACATAACCTTGGTCAATTAAATTCTTCTGATAACGATAGAAGAAAGTTAACAACAAAGTTCGGATGTGTGCGCCATCCACATCAGCATCAGTCATTAAAACAATGCGATGATAGCGCAATTGTGAGGGGTCGAAATCTTCTCCTTTAATTCCTAAACCGAGGGCCGTAATTAAGGATTGAATTTCCGTATTTTTGTAGATTTTGGCATCATCGGTTTTTTCGATATTGAGGATTTTTCCCCGCAGAGGTAGAATCGCTTGAAAACGACGATCGCGCCCCTGTTTGGCACTTCCGCCGGCGCTGTCACCTTCGACGATGTAAATTTCTGACTTTTCTGGGTCTCTTTCGCTACAATCAGCCAATTTACCCGGTAAAGGTGAGGATTCCAAGACCGATTTCCGTCGTACTAAGTCCCGCGCCCGTCGGGCCGCTTCCGCCGCCTTGTACGCTTGTACTGCTTTTTCGATAATCGTGTCGGCCACTTGGGGATTTTGTTCTAAGTATTCGTTGAGAGTTTCCCCCACCAGGGAATCAACAATACCCCGGACTTCGGTGTTACCCAATTTGGTCTTGGTTTGTCCCTCAAATTCCGGTTCGGGGACTTTTACGGAAATAACGGCGGTTAAACCCTCGCGGACGTTTTCCCCCGCTAGATTAGGCTCGTTTTCTTTAATTTTATTGCGTTTACGAGCGACATTATTTAAAGTACGAGTCAGAACTGCCTTTAATCCTTCTAGATGGGTTCCCCCGTCAATGGTGCGGATATTATTAGCAAAACCGAGAATATTGTCGCTATAGGCATCTATACACCACTGAAACGCCACTTCGATATTAATTCCGTTCTTTTCCCCCGATACATAGATAATATCTTTGTGCAGGGTTTCTTTTTCCCGACACATATAGGCGACGTATTCTTTAATACCCCCCTCATAACAATAGGTTTCGATGTGGGGTTCTTCGGGACGGTAATCGCTAAAGGTGATTTTAACACCCGCATTTAAGTAGGCTAGTTCTCGTAAACGTCCAGAGAGGGTACTGTAATCAAATTCGATGCCTTGGCTAAAAATTTCGGTGTCCGGCAGGAAATTAACCCTAGTTCCCGTTTTTTCCTCTTGACTGGGACTGCTGACCAATTCTGTGACGGGGATACCTCTTTCGTAGCGTTGGGTATGTACTTTATGATCGCGCCAGACTGTGACATCGACCCATGCAGAAAGAGCATTAACGACGGAAATCCCGACTCCGTGTAACCCTCCCGACACTTTATAACCACCACTGCCAAATTTACCGCCGGCATGAAGTATCGTGAGAACGGTTTCTAGGGCAGATTTACCCGTGGTGGGGTGAACATCGGTGGGAATACCCCGGCCATCGTCGGTGACGCTGACGGAACCATCGGCCTTGATATCCACTTCGATATGAGTACAGTAACCCGCTAGGGCTTCATCGATCGAGTTGTCCACCACTTCATAGACTAAATGATGTAGTCCCCGCGGACCAGTCGTACCGATATACATCCCCGGCCGCTTCCTGACTGGTTCTAACCCTTCGAGAACTTGTATCTGTTCCGCGCCGTAGTTACTTGTCATAAAATTTCCCTAAAAAGGCTGTGATCCCTGATTGAACCTAAATGAATGGCAAAATCTTCAAAAATTTTAGCACATAAGGGTTAAAGACTGCTTAAGTGCCTTTAGGGAGAATTTTTTATTGGGGTTGGGGTGTTGGTCAGTAATCAGTGAGCAGTAATCAGTGAGCAGTAATCAGTGAGCAGTAATCAGTGAGCAGTAAACAGTGAGCAGTAATCAGTGAGCAGTAATCAGTGAGCAGTAATCAGTGAGCAGTAAACAGTGAGCAGTAAACAGTGAGCAGTAAACAGTGAGCAGTAAACAGTGAGCAGTAAACAGTAAACAGTAAACAGTGAGCAGTAAACAGTAAACAGGTATAAAGATAAAGATAACTAACTATAGCGTTTCCTGTTCGCAAGAGGTACATTATAGATGTTGAAAAGCTTAATTAGCAAAAGTTTAAGTGTGCCACACAGGTGTGAGAAACGCTATAATTAACTTAAAACTTACATCTGATAACTTACATCTGATAACTTACATCTGATAACTGATAACTGATAACTGATAACTGATAACTGATAACTGATAACTGATAACTGATAACTGATAACTGATAACTGATAACTGATAACCTCAAATTTATAACCGACACCGACTACGGTTTTGATAAAGATCGGATTAGCAGGATCGGGTTCTACTTTTTTGCGTAAGCGTCGGATATGGGTATCTACTACCCTTTCATCGCCAAAAAAATCATTTCCCCAGAGATTATCGATTAATTGGGTACGACTCCAGACGCGATTGGGATAACTGACAAAGGTAGCTAATAAATTAAATTCTAAGGTGGTTAAATCGAGGGTTTCCTCTGGCATTCCCTCCAATTTACGAAGAGCAGAATGTTGATCTAAGTCGATCAGAAAATGACGGCTGCGATGGAGTTGTTGCGGTTGACTATCGTGTCTTAAACTACGTCTTAATAAGGCTCTTACCCGAGCGGTTAATTCCCGGGGACTAAAGGGTTTGACCATGTAATCATCGGCTCCTGTGGATAAACCGATAATGCGATCGATTTCTTCTCCCCTAGCGGTTAACATGAGAATATAGGGGTCTTTTGTCCCGGGTTTTTGGCGAATTCTAGCACACAATTCTAGTCCATCTAATTCGGGTAACATTAAATCTAAAATAACTAAGTCTGGTTGCTTTTGATAAAATAGTTCTAGTCCTACCCTACCATTATAAGCCAGATGACAAGTAAAGGACTCCCGCTCTAAAGTTTGCTCAATCAAATGGGCGATTTCAATTTCATCTTCGATAATAACGATATCCATAAGTAAGTAGTTATAATTTAATTGAAGATAGATTTTGCCTTTGATCCCCCCTGCCCCCCTTAATAAGGGTGGTGCGGATGCCCCCTGCTCCCCTTAATAAGGGGGAATCTGACGATTTTTAAAACCTACCTACTTAGGCATATTTTAACATATTAGCTATTCATTTCTTACTCAAAGTTGAATGTTAAAATAATCGTAATTTTTGAGACTTTTTGGGGGGAGAGTTGGCAACTCTCCCGACTGTGGTGGACTGGGGACTTTTCAAGGTAAAGCGACAAACTGCTCACCGGAGGGAGTCGATCGCACTTGAATTAACACCGGTTGACCGATGCGATCGCCAGTATTAGGATCAAAGCTAATTTTTCCGGTGGCCCCTGTTTGATGAAAACTGCTGGAACGCAGCCTGGATTGTAGGCCCTGACGTTGAGGATTTTCCCTTAAACCGGCAATAATCACCCGTGTAGCGTCAAAACTGGTGGCCGTGCGCCAACTAACCGGACCGCGCCACTGTTCCTGCATAAGATTGGCAAAAGTCTGGTTAACTGAGGGGTGCCAGGGTGCGGCAAGGGTTAAACCTTGGGCGTTTTTGCCGCCATCTTCGAGGGTGCGAATATTGTAGAGGGTGGGACTACTAAACAGAGGCAAACGCTGACGATTGGAGCGAATGACCTCAAAAACGGGATCGAGACGATCAACATGAGCGACGACAAATAGGCCGTTAGCACCCCCAGAAATCGCCTGATTAAGGGCTTGATCGGCCTTAAAATTGGGGACACTCAGATCACAGACAATCGGCACAATTTGACCGCCTTTTTTCGCCACATTAGCCATCAACTCGTCTTTAAAGGAAACATTATCAGGAGCTTGAGAATCGTAGCAAAAAGCAATTTTCTGGACTTTAGCAATATTTACTATGTAATTTGCTAAGGTTTCCGTAATTTTGCCGTTAGAAGCCACCAGACGAAAGATATAATTTCCCGCACCGGAGAGATTATTAGCCAGGGAGGTGGGAGAAATCATCACCAAACCGCCTTTTTCGTAGATGGGAGCGGCGGCTAAACTGGCATCGGAGGCATTATGACCGACAACAGCGATAATATCGGGATTTTTGACTAATTCACTGGCTACCTCTTTCGATATCTGCGGCTGATTATCGTCATTAACCACGATAACCATCAGTTTTCTGCCGTTGATCCCTCCCTGTTGATTGATCTGGGTTTGTGCGCTGGCGACTCCTCGCAATATTTCCTGAGCGACGTTGGGATTAGTTGTCGCTGGCACAACAACGGCGATTTTGAAGGGATTTGAGCCAGTTTGCAGGTTGCTGAGATAAATTATGCTTTCGGGATCGTTGGGACGTTGAGCGAGGGATTTTTGCAGGAGTTGCTCTGCTTCTTGGTGATCACCTTGAGCAATGGCAGCGATCGCTGATTCTTTGGCGGTGTTAGAATTAGTTTTGATTAGGAGATGATTGCCATAACTCATGCGGGGATTATTATCGGCTTTTGGGGCAAATATTGCCAATATTTGGGGAAAAAGAAACCAGCCGATCAACCCCAGTAAAACATAGAAAATTGGCGGTAAGCTCGCTTTTTTGCCAGTCTTTGTCATCGCTTTACTCCTTAACTTTGCTGATTGAATTCAGCTAAACGGCGGTTAATTTCGTCATCAAGGCTTAAGAAATCGATTTCTTGAGCTAATTTCTCGCTATAGTTCTCGCTTAATTCACTATAGACGTTTTCTTTGCGATAACGGTCTTTAATCGCCTCATTGGCATCCTCAAAGCGATCGCGGGAGGCATTGAGGTTGAGACTACTATCAAATTCGTTTATTTTACCTAAAGCCTCATTCATGGAACTAATCGCTTTTAAGTTGCTCATTTCTAACTTATAATGCTCGATTTTTTCCTGCTCTTTACGAAGTTTTTCCTTAGCAGCAATGACCACTTTTTCCGCATTATCGACCCGATCTTTCATGGCGGGTAGAATTTTTTCTAGGGAGATAACCTTAACCATGGCCAGTCTTGCCGCTTCTTGAAGACCTTTTTTTTGAGCGGTGACAGCCTGCTGCAAGTAGTTTGTGTGTTCCTGTTTTTTTGCCTCGTATTGTGCTTGAGCCGATTGCTGGGCTGCTACTACTTTCGCCACCGATTCTGTTAATTCCGCTAGGGATTTTTGCATCGATTCTAGGGATTCTTTGGCCGATTCTACGGCAATTTTGCCGCCGGATTCGATGGGAATACCCCACAACCAATTCCAGATCGCAACGAGAGAATTTCCGGCCTTATCACCGATCAGCCAAAAAATCAAGGCTCTTGGGTTTAATTTTTTGAACAATTTCATGCCGTTTGTCTCCTAGAGGTGTTACCTGTTAATTAGGAGTGATGGCTAACTTTGATGCAGTGGGTAAGGTTAATTTTTGTAAAAAGTCTTGACAAGGATAGGGAGGTTTAGACTGGACCGGCAGATTTAATGGGAGCGAGGGGGACAAATTGACCCTTTTTGACCTGTAGAATCAAGTAGCGGCGATCATCAGGATTATTATTCATGTTGCGGACACCATTCTCATCGAATCTAACAGTGCCAGTCATTCCTTCGATAGAAAAATCGTTTCTTAAAACTTGATTTAATAATTCTCGATCGAATTTTTGTCCTTGTTGGTATAACTTTCGCAAAGCGGTGAGGATAACTTTGGTCGCATCGTAGGACATGGGAGTGCGCCAAACATTGATCTTATTTTGCCAAAAACTCTGGATATAATTATCTTGTTTGAGATCATACCAAGGCACGGTGATAACTAAATTTTCTACTCCTTGTTTACCTTCTGCAAGGGTGAGATAACTTTGAAAAGTGGGGGAACCTAAAATCACTAAGTTTAACTTTTCTGCGGGACGTTGCTTAAAGATACTGACGGCTCTTTTCAGATCATTAACATAGGGAGCAACCATGAGAATATTTACTTGATATTGAGCGATTTTTTGATAAATTTCTTGTTCACCTAAATTAATTTTTGGTTCGATATTGCAGTCAAAATCTTCATCTTTAACAAATTTTTGAAACTGCTGACCGAGGAGAATGTTTCTATATTTTTTAGCGAAGTTAAAATTATCTCCAGAGCGATTGTCGTAACAAATTAAATTAGTGGGGTTTTGGATAATTAGCTTGTCAGTTTGTTGACGGATATATTCACTTAAGGTTGTGGCAAAAGTTTCCAGATCGGGAACCATTTTATATATATAGCCATTACCGGAGATTTTCGAGGAAAAGCTGGTGGGAGATAGGGCAACAATTTTCCCTTGTACATAGCTATCTTTGGCCGCTTCACTAGCAGCAGAAGCATTATGACCAACCACTGCTATAATTGACGGATCTTTAACAAATTTTTCGGCTCGATCTTTGGCATCTGCGGCGCTATTATTATCATTAGCGACCACTACCTGTAGAAAGTGAAAATCGTGGTTTTTGGCCTGTTCATCGTTTAACTCCTGTTGGAATAAAGCAATACCTCGTAAAATTTCCTGAGCAATTTCTGGATTATTACCAAGAGGAACACTGGTGGCAATTTTTAAGGGATTTCTGTCTTGATAGGCCGCACGAGCGTTATTATAATAGATGCGAATCTCTGGATTATTGGGCAAGCGATCGAGGGATTGTTTAAAAAGCTGAATTGCTTGTTTATATTCTTTGTTTTCAAAAGCTTGTCTTCCCTGTTCAAGACTGTTATCTTGTCGATTTGTCTTTAATAATATTTCTTCACCTAAGCTAATTTCTGGGTATTTACTAGCATCATCGGAAAATACTCCTCCCCAATATAAAACTGATAAAGTTACCAGAAGACTTAAAATAAATAACAGAGCTTGTTTCCAACGAATAGATAGACGTAAAGGCCAACTTTGCTCATGATTATTTTGGTGATTTTCCTCCGTATTTTCAGGGGGTAAAGGTAAAATCAACGGTGGTTCTTCAGGATTTTCTATCAAACGAGGCAGCAAAGAAGAACTAGCAGCATCCACCGCAAATGCGTGTAATTTTAAGTCTTGTCGAGCGATTGTTAAGGATTCTTGTAGGGATTTATGTCCAAGAAAATTGGGAAGAAAAACTTCTAGAAATCTCAAAGCAACCCGCACGGCGATCGGTTCTTTCATAACAATAATATGGGGTACTCCGATATTAGCCAACTGACGACCAATACCTAACCCATCGCAGGAATTACAGATAACAAGTTTTAAGCCTTTTTTAACAGCTATTTCTAGGGAATTTCTTAAGTTATGTTCGGGAGATAAAGCCGTATCATTATCAATGATAAAAACTCCATCGTGACCGTCACTACTGGTTTGACTATGACCTAAATAAACTACAATATCCCATGGATTTTTGATCAACTCATTGTGAATATTTATCGTTGAAAGAGGAGGGTCTGAACCAGGACTTAATATTTGCATAGAAACCTTATCTTGGTTTCCTAGTACCGTTTGCAAACTGGATAAACACAGGGAAGTATGCTTGTTTTCGATGTCAATATTGCCCAAAATTACTAAAACATTAATTGCGGAAGTAAAAGTACGTTCTCTCGGGGGATCTATCTGGATAGTAAGAGCAATTTCCACATCGGGAAACCATTTGTGTAAAAAATTCCAACACTCCCAGGGAATTTGTTGTAAATCAAAGTGGGTAGTATGGATAAAAAATCTTACTTCTGACTCAGTACCTATATGGAACAAGATAAGATTTTGTATCGAACTCAGAGAACTGGAATTTAGCCATTCATTTAAGCTATCTTTTAAAGTTTTAGTGGCTTTTTTGAGGTTGTCTCTAGGATCACCTACCGCTGCATGGGTGATCATGCTATGAGGAACGGTAATTCCTAAACTGGGTTGACTTTTTACCCAATGATAATAAGCTCGACGATAATTTTGCAAAGCGTCAGCAATGTCAAGGTTAGGGACTAATTTACCCTCGGTAAAAGGTGCTATCAAGAGATGATTGTCACGAATTTCTAGAGTGACGGAAAATCCCGTTTCAAAACTGCCATCACCAATTTTCAGAATCACAACTCTGCTCATGTCTCTACCCTTGACATTTTCTGCTATCTCTATTAAATCCTAAACTGTTCGATAATGCTACTATCCCCTAAACTTAGGTTAACATTAAAGCGATCGTCGGCATCAGCTAGAAAATAAAGTTGCAGATAGCTATCTAAGGGTTTCTCCCTTGCTATTGCCTCTAAACTGGGGATTAATTGGCCTATTTCATCGCTAATTTGCAAAGATAAACCGGGGGGTAGCTTGGCAAAATTGTCCATGGCATAGGCACGAATTAAGACAGCAATTCTCTGGTTACTGGTTGATAAAACTCCTACCATTAAAGCGATTTTATGTCCCATTAATTGACTACCCACATCGAGCATTTTACGGATAGCAGCATTGGGATAATGAGGATCGATATTCCAGAGATATTCGGCCGCTTGCCAGCGAATAGTTTCATCTTGGGTTTGATGTTGTAGTTTTGCTAAAGCTTCCTCTGGGGTTAAATGTTCCGAAAATTCCACCTCTTTTTGACTAGCATACAGTTGTCTAATTTCTCGCTGAATATCTGTCGGAGATTCTCGGCTGCTGATTTTTTCAGCAGCCAACAAAAAACCCGGATTAATTGGACGATAATTGTCGATAGTGCTGAGGATTTCCTGCCATTTTTCGGTAATAATTCCCTGCAACCATTGACTAAGTTTGGTGGGGATTACCTCTAAACGCTGCTGATAAAGTTTTTCTCGCCATTGTTGATTATTCAACAAAGCTAACCACTGCTGACAACTAATATCTAATCTCGGAGAATAGGGTGAAACTTGACCTAACTTTTTAATTAAATTTTCTGCTGTTGCTGGCGATAACTTTGCTAGAGATTCCAGTTTTCCTTGTTCACTCTCTCCCTCTAAACAACTCTGCCAAAGAATATCTAAATCATCAATAATTTGCTCACTGTCCAAATAATATTGATGGTAAATTGGATCGTATTCTGCGAGATTTTTAACATCTTTTCTGGATATAAAACCCCAGATATTGAGGAATTTTTCTGCTAAATCTACCTGCACCCCTAGATAAAAATCGGCCGCTAAATCGGGAATATCAACCCATTCTTGCTCTATTGTCAATCCCTCAATGTCAATAGTTTGACTGGGAATAGTAGTCACTTTTTTATCTTGAATTTGCCAAGTAAACCCGTTAATAAACTCCCAAAGATACTGATGGTTTTCAGGTATTAGTTGAAGGGAACAATCAAGATTATCTTTCAGCCAATTGCTTAAGCATATTTGGACTAAGTAATTAATCAAAGCCTGATTTTTGGCGGTTTGATTCGAGTATTGACCGAGAATCGATCGAGCTTGTTTAATCTCTGTTTCCGAAAAAGTTAGCCAAAGGGATTTCGGGTTAATTTGTTGCAAAATATCGAGGTTGACTTTCATGGTATCTCCTAACAGATTAGATTTGAGTTAAGTAGGACTGACAAAAATATTCCAGATAAGCATCGATCTCTTGTTTTTGCCGAGATTGTAATTTAATCTCATTTAACAAACTAGGACAATCTTTGCCTTCCCTTGCACAGAGTAGCTGATAAAATTTTTTACATAATTGGGTTATTTCTCGACTAATAGTAGATGAGTGAACTCCCAATCGATTAGCGATCTGTGCTTGCGTCATCTTTTGATGATAGTAACAATAGACAATCTGTTTAACTTCCTCCTCTTGAGTGATCAGTAAGTTCTTAATATCTTCCTGGATTTCTTGCTGTTGTAGTAAGTCTTGACTTTGCTTCTTGCTGGGGAGATTGTCCCAAAAGTAATTGCTATTATCGTCATAATTATTAGGCTCAAATTTAGAGTAAGGAGGATCGATATGATTACGCATTATCTCTCCTATTTGATTGAGTTTTGCTTGCACTTCCTCCACGGTGAGAATAACTTGCGGTTGTAACTGCTGTAGGCGATCGATTACTTGTTGCCAATCCTCCTCTTGCCACTTATCCAATGATCTAAGAGAAGCTTTTTTAACCTCTCGAAAACAGTTAAATATTAGCAGGTAATTCTCGGTAAAGATACCCGATGTTCGTAAAATTTTTTGAATTTTATTCGCACTAAAAAGACTGACTATACCGAGATTAGTCCTGCCAATCGTTTTATACTCTCCTCGCAGAAAATTATAGAGAGTATTTCTTAATTTTTTATCGGTCCATTTTTCTAAGATTAAGCGAAAAAATCCCGGTTTGGTCTTGTTATCCTGAAAATTACCGTAAAAATTGCTAGGATTATTGATAATTGCCGTGGCAAGCAAATTCAGCAAATAGTAGAATAGGGTTTCATAATCAGCATCGATCCGATGGCCAACATTTTGATAGACCCTTTGAGTTACTATAGAGGAGCGATATTGTAAAAAAACCATCCAATGGGACTTGACTAATTGGTTATTAGGATCATTCTGTAACCATTGCCACAGAGCAAAATACACCGCTTCATCATTGGCCACGCTTCCAGCGATCGCATCGATCGATTTTCTTAATTGTGGCACTTCGCACCAGAAAACTCGATCGCCTTCAATGGCTTTAATAGTAGTATAAAAGTACCTAACGCTCATTTCTATCACCGGCTACAGGTATCTGATATCTGATTAGGTAAAAACCGAGGATTTTCTGCAAGAGTAGCCAATAAATTGAGCGATTCCCTTGCCAAGCGCACCTCTTTCTCTGACAATAGATCAGGGACTGATGAGAAATTATTAGTTATAGTGAGACAGCCTTAGCAAACCAGTAAAAGACTCATAAATTAACTCTGAGCTGCCACAAATAGCCGTCATATCAACTTCTAGGACAAAAATTAGGAATGCGAGTAACTTTTACCGAAAATCAGGGTTTTAGAAAGGAATTGAATAAACGGGTTGATGCTTATTTTACCGAAAACGGCATCCCCACCAGAGATAATTTTGCCATGTACCTGAAGACGATCACGATTTTAACTTGGGTAATTGCCGCTTGGCTATTTGCGCTTTTTGGTCCAGATATCTGGTGGCTGAAAATTATCGGTTGCATGGTTTTAGGAGGAGGATTAGCAGGAATCGGTTTTAGCATTGGTCATGATGCTAACCATGGCGGCTATTCTAGTAAAAAATGGGTTAATTCTCTCCTTGGCATGAGCTACGATTATATCATCGGTACTTCCAGTTATCTCTGGCGTTTTCGTCATAATTATCTCCATCATACCTACACCAATGTTTTAGGATACGATGTGGAAATTCACGGCGATGGTATCGTGCGAATGACTCCCCATGCCGAGCATAAATGGTATCATCGTTATCAACATTTATTTATCCCGATTCTCTACGCTATAATTCCTATCTATTGGTCATTCTCCGATGTGCGCTCTATTCTCTTTGGTCATCGTTTTGGCGAGATTAAAATTCCCAATCCTAAACCGATCGATCTATTCGTTTTATTGAGCGGAAAACTTGTTTATCTCTTTTGGTTTATTGGCATTCCTCTCTTAGTTGGTTATAGTCCCCTAGAAATAGCGATCGGTTTTCTAATTGCTTTTATGACCTATGGAGTGCTTGCCTGTCATGTATTTATGTTAGCTCATGTTTTGGAACCCGCCGAATTTATTCAACCCTCGGCGGCTAACCAAATCGAAGACGAATGGGCAATCTTTCAAGTGCGAACTACCGTAGATTTTGCCCCTAAAAATGTCTTTTTAAATTGGTATTTGGGGGGATTAAATTATCAAGTAGTCCATCATCTTTTTCCGCAAATTTGCCATATTCACTACCCTAAAATTGCCCCAATTTTAGCGGAAGTTTGCCAAGAATTTGGCGTTAATTATGCCGTTTATCCCACCTTCTGGGGTGCTTTAGCTTATAATTATCGTTGGCTCAGACAATTAGGCAATAAACAAAGTAATTTTGATCTCAAATTAGCCAGCTAAATATCAGTTATCAGTTATCAGTTATCAGTGATCAGGTGTGAGTTTTCAGTGAATAGTATTAAGCGACAAGCTCGCAGCTGCCTTTTTACTGATTAATGTTGACTGATTACTGATTACTGTTTACTGTTTACTGATCACTGAAAAATGAACCTACCCAACTCGATTACCCTATCGCGACTCTTGGGACTGCCATTAATTTTATACTGGTTGCACCGAGGCACAGAAATCGATCGCTGGTTAAGTTTAATTATCTTTCTGATTGCTGCCAGCACCGATTGGCTCGATGGTTATCTAGCGCGAAAATTAAATCAAATCACCGAATTAGGTAAATTTCTCGATCCTTTGGTCGATAAATTGCTGGTTCTCGCTCCCCTCTTAGCTCTGATTGAAATGGATTTAATTGCTGCTTGGGGAGTATTTTTGATTCTTGCTCGGGAATTAGCGATCGCTGGTTGGCGGATTAATCCGAATTTAACGGGAAATAGCGACATAAAAGGGGCTAATTGGTGGGGAAAAAGCAAAACAGTCAGCCAAATTGTCGCTATCGCTCTCTTAATTGCTCCCTTGCCTTCTGAATATAACTTAATTGCTCAGATCGCTTTTTGGCTATCGGTGACATTAACTTTAATTTCTGGCGTGATTTATATCACACCCAGCCCCAAATTAACCCAAAATTGATAAAAACTTGACCGAAAATTTGGGTACAAGCCCCGCCCTCCGCTTAAATATGTATAGTCAACTTAAAGAATTTTGTGTTAAGATATTGATAGTAGGTCAAGCAGTGTCAAAATGTTTGTACTAGAATACAAAGTTAAGCCAAAACCTAATCAGATAGAAGCCATTAATGAGGCAATACGGACAACTCAATTTGTTCGGAATAAAGTTCTGCGTTATTGGATGGATAATCGGGGTGTTGGCAAAACAGAGTTATTTCGGTACAACACAGCATTAAGGAAAGAGTTTAAATTTGTTGATGAT
>VYMD01000130.1_pt1 | contig 20286 bp, 25 predicted proteins | sample 5115311 | NCBI WGS metagenome assembly VYMD01 (sample SAMN12291779, study PRJNA351875) | freshwater metagenome | isolation source: freshwater lake | place: USA: Michigan, Wintergreen Lake | collected 2013-08-08
CTGGCCGAACTCAGCAATCACGCGCTGGCTTTCGTCGGTGAAGGCGAACCGGGCCTACTGGCCCAGGCCGTGCCCCACGTGGCGATCAAGCGGCACGCGCTGGCCTGCTGGGGCGAGTTTGCCGAGGTCTTTGGCATGCCGCTGCGCATCGCGCGCACGCCCGCCCACGACCCCGCCCGCCGCGAGCAGCTGGCGCGCCTGCTCAAAGACATGGGCTCGGCCGCCTATGTCGTGCTCGACGAGGGCGAGCAGATCGAGCTCAAGGACAACGCCCGCAGCGACGCCCACCACGTCTATGACCGACTGGTCGAGCGCTGCAATCAAGAACTATCGAAGCTGCTGCACGGCCAGACCCTGACCACTGAGGCGGGCGACCGCGGCGCGCGCTCGCTGGGCGAGATTCACGACCGCATCTTTGACGACCTCACGCGCGCCGACGTAGCCCTGGTCGAGCAGGCCTTCAACGAACACGTGATGCCCCTGCTGGCGCGCTTTGAGCACACGCGGGCTTATGCCGGGCACCGGTTGGTGATCGACCGCGAGAGCGCTATCCTCAGCCTCGGCGAGCAGTGGGCCATCGACCGCGGCCTGCTTGAGCACTACCATGTGCCGGCCGACTACATCCGCCAGACCTATGGTGTGCCGGTGCAGGAGCGGGCCGCGCAGGCAGAGCCCGCGCCCGAGGCAGAGCCGAGCGCACACGGCGTGACCCGACTATGGGGCTCACGCAGCGCGCTCACGCCCACCCGGCGCGGCGCCGCGAGGGTCCATGCCTGGCACCGCCGGCGCCGGGGCCGACCGGCTCAACCGTAGTTCTTGCCGTCTTTCTTGGCTTTCTTCTCGGCGCGCTTCTCTTTGAGCGACTTGGCAGGAGCTTTCTTGTTCTCCTTTTTGATGTCCTGAGACTTCGACATGGCGTGTTCCCGTTCGGGTGCTTAGCGTCCGTCGGCGCACCGGGGTGCGTCGGTTCGGTCAAACATACACCCGAGCGGGGGCGGCGTCAAGTGTGGGCCGGCGTGCTTGAGTTTTTTTCACCCACACGCGCGCTCACCTGGCGCGCCAGCGCCGCATAGAGGCCGATGAAAAACCAGTGGCTGGCGGCGTGGATGGGGATGTCAACGAAGGGGTTCAGCAGGCTCACCACCACCAGCACCAGCAGCGCCCAGGCCAGGGGCTCGAGGCGGGCGGCGCGCCAGGCCGCGCGCCGACGCAGGTAGTGGTTGAGGGCAAAAAACCACACTGCCAGCAGCAGCCCCGCGCCGATGATGCCCAGGCGGCCGAGCATGGCCAGCGCTGAGTTGTGCGGCGACATCGTCCACGGCAGCAGGTCGGGCCGGGGCGCCAGCTCGTCGATGGGGTAATAGGTGAGCAGCGGCGCGCCGAAGCCCGTGCCCCACAGGTTCTGCGGCCAGTGATCGACGATCACCTGCCAGGCGAGCACGAGGCGCCAGGCACCGCTGTGGCCCGCACGCAGCAGGGCCTGCTGCGCGGCGTTGAGCGGCGGGTGAGGACTGAGCGTGGCGCCGTAGGGAATGAGCTGCTCGATCAGGCCACGCGGACCGGCGAGCTCGACGGCGACGGCGAGAGCCACGAGGGCGACGAGGGCGAGGGCGGCGAGCGCCCACCACAGGCGGCGCGGCAGCAGGGCCACGCCCGTCACCGCAGCCGCAGCGAGTAGGGCCGTCTCGGTCTGTAGGGCAAGCGCGAAAGCCACCAGCAGCGCCACCGCGACTGTCAGGCCCGGCAGCGGCGCGGGCAGGCGGCCCAGTGGTGTGGCGAGCGCGAGGCCTGTGCTGCTTAGCAGGGGCAGCGCCGCCTGGGCCGAGAATCGGTTCACCGGCAGGGCGCGCTTGACGTTCTGCGCCAGGGCCTCGGCGTGGGTGATCGGCACCAGCAGCAGGGTGTAAGCCCACAACAGCCCGAGCGGAATCGCCAGCTGCGCCCACACCCGCCGCGCATAGGGCGCCACCTCCCACCCGATGAAAAACGCAAAAAGGCTCGTGGCCATCGTGCCCTGCTGCACCGTCACGCGCAGGCCGTCGGCCAGGCCCGTCGCGGGCCACTGCGCCTCGAGCGGCGTCAGCAGCAGCCGCAGCAGGGCATAGGCCAGCAGGGCTGCGACGGCGCGCACGATCGGGTCGCGCCACACGAGGCGCGGGTGCACCACGAGCGCCACCAGGCCCATCAGGCTCAGCAGTTCGTTGAAGAAAAAGTGCCGCTCGAAAATGTCGGGATTCACGAACAGCAGCAGGGCCATCGCGATCGGCACGGCCGCCAGCCAGACGGTAGGCACTGCCCACGCGCGGCGAGTGATGGGAGCGGCGGCCTCAGGCATGGTGCGCAAGTTTACGCCAGCTCAGCTTGCGCCTCGGGCGTGCTGCCCGCGTCGTCCATGCGCTCGCGGGTGAACCACACCACCGCCGTCATCAGCGCTGGGATCAAGGGCACGCACACCGCCGTCAGCACCGCCTGCCCCGCCGCGCCATACGGCGCCGCCACGCTCAGGCCCAGGGCGATGTTCAGGCCCAGCGCGAGGGCCGAGCAGGCCGTCAGCGCCACATAGCGGCCGTGGCGCACGAGCGCGTTCAGCGAGGGGATGAACAGCAGATAGGCCCAGGCGCCCAGCGTCATCCACGCGAAGTAGGGGTAGGCCGAGCGGTAGACCTCGCCGTTCGCTAGCACCCACAGGGGCTCGCCGAGCCACAGGCCCAGGGCCACCAGCGTATAGCCCGGCACCAGCACCGCCCACCACCGCCGCAGGAAGGCCCGCGCGTCGGCCGCCAGGCCCTCGGCCCGCGCAAAGCGCGGCAGCAGCACAGCATTGATCGAGAACAGCAGCAAAATCTCGACGTGGAAGTAGCGTACCGCCGCGCCGTATTCAGCCAGGGCCACCGCGGCGGCCTCGGCGCTGAGCTGCGCCTGCGCCGTGCGCGCCAGCAGCGCGCTGCCCACATAATCGACCGCGCTCGTGCACGTGAAGTAGGCCACCATCCAACCCAGGCCGTGCAGCGCGGCGCGCATCAGCGCGGGGTCGCGGTCGCGCAGCGTGAGTAGGCGCCGGTTGTCGGGGCGAATCAAGTAGGCGAAGGCCGGCAGCAGATTCGACAGGGCAAAGGCGGCCATGACCGCGCGCCACGCGAGCGTGTCGAGCAGCCACAGCGCGCCGAGCAGGGGCAGCAGCAGCAGGTGGCGCGCGGCATTCTGCCGGTTGTAGGCGTCGAAGCGCTCGTCGGCCTGCAGGATGTAGAGGACATAGTTCGACACGACGATGCCGCCGGCGGCGAGCACGCCGAGTTGCAGTTCGGGCGCGTGGGCGGGGCTGCCATAGGCCCAAGCGGCTAGGGGCCCGCCCAGCAGCAGGGCCAGCCCCACGCACGCTGCGAACGTGAGCAGCTGCAGCACTCCATAGCTAGCATAGACGGCCCAGGGGCGCGCATCGGGCGCCGCGACTCGGGCGCGCGCGGCGGCCCGCACCATGGCGAAGTTCAGCGCGATGAAGGCGAAGCCCGACAGCAGGCCATAGGCACTATAAGCCAGGGTGTAGCGCGCGTAGTCGGCCTGCGGCAGGCTGCGGATGACGAGGGTGAAGGCCACGAGGGCGGCCGCCTTGCCCAGCACATTGGTGCCCACGACGCCCGCCAGCTGCCGCCACATGGCGCAAGATGGGCAGGGATGGGCCTTCGGTCTAAAACAGCTTTTGATATCGCCCGCCGCCGAGGAAGGCCACCAGCCCGAGGTCACGCAGGGCCTGTAGCTGTTGGCGCAGCTTAGCCTGAATGTTCTCGTTTTGCGGAAAAAGCTGCCGAAAGTGGGGCTCAAACTGATAGATATCGGCGAGCGCGAATTCTACTGGCAGCTTGGTTCGAATGACTTCGAGCGTTGCGCCGCGCCAGCCGCCCAGGTGCTGCACGACGGCGTCGATGTCCTCTTTACCTACGTGCACCGCAGTCTCAAGCGAATCTGTGATGGCTTGTGCTCGCTTGGGGCGAGGGATGCTTAGCAGCTCGTCGAGCATCTGCGGAACAATGCGGAAACAGGATTCGCTGCTCAGACAATGACTTAGGCTTTGCTTGACCCCGGCGATGACGGTGCTTTGGTCAAGGGCTAGCCCGAGTTCTGCATTGCGATACCAGCCGCCGTGGGTGAGGTTGTTTGAGCCAATGAAGCAGTAGTGGTCATCGACCACGACGGCCTTGGCATGTAATCGGGCGACTGAGTACGCCGAGGTGGCGGACGTGTCAAGTGCGCTACGTAGGGCGCGCAGTTCGAGTGCGCCGGAGAGATAGCTGTCGAGGCGTAGCGCTGTTATGACGCGTGTCTGCACCGACGGCGGGGTGGTCGACAGACACTCACGCAGGATAGAATCGCTGATGTAGGGCGCGACCAAGAAAACCTCGCGCTTCGCCGAGGCTAGTCGTTCGAGCAGTTCGGGGCCGACGGGGTTCGTTCGGTGTTCGAGCATACGGCAAGCTAAGGTGTGGCTTCAAGTTGATCACGGTTTGATCACAGCGCGATCACGATCTGATCTCGGCAGGGCCGATCCGATCTCGGCAGATCGATCGAATGTTTGCCAAAAGAAACAGCGATGCCCGACACGCGCTACCCCAGCTTTGACGAATACCTAGAGGAGCTACTTCAGCGGAAGCACTTTTCAGATTTCTGGCGTTACGCCGATGACTACTGGCTGCAATACGTGCGCTATTCGGTGCGTATGCCTGCCATGTTTGAGTCGGCCGACGACCTCGAGCGGGCCTATACCGCCTTTGTATTTGAAGACCACGATACGGTCAAAGCGCTACTTCGGTATCAGGGGCGGCCACCACGGCGTTTCTTGGCGCAGGGGGTGCGGTTGCGTTGAACCCCTCACCCCCGTCTCTCCCTGAGCCAGGCCGGGTCGAGGCCGCGGATGCGCTCGGCGCCGCGCTCGAGCGTGAGGCGATAGTCCTCTTTGTTGTAGGTGGTCTTGAGGTCCACAAAGCCCTCAAAAGTCCAGCGGTCGAGCTGGCCACTGGCGAGGTTCAGGCGGGCGGTGGCGTGCACCCCGCCGCGGCGGTAGAGGCGGTTGGTGCGCTCGTCGGCCAGGGCCTGACGCGGACAGTCGAGCGTGCGCGTGCCCAGCCGCTCGTCGCGAATCTGCACCCGTGGGCGCAGGCGGCCGCCCATGCGCGTGATGGTGCCGTAGAGGTAGAGTTCGACGGCGACGAAGGTCTGGCGATAGGCCCAGTCGGTGGTGGCGTCGATGGTCAGCGGCGGGGGCGCGCCCTCGGGGGCGGTGGCGCTCATGCGCACGGCGAAGCCCGCCTCGGCCTGGGCCCGCTCCTGCCAGGCCAGCAGCTGCCGCCCCCGGATGGGGCGGATGTGGTCGAGCTGGCGGTCGGCTCGCAGGCGGTGCAGGTCGGCGCTGAGTTCGGCGGTGGCCTCGGCGCCCAGGCTGACGGCCACCCGCAGGCCTAGGGGGGTAGGCTCGAGCGTGCGCAGCAGAGGGGCCTGCTTCTTGGGGCCGCCGGCGACCTTCTCGACCTCGCCCAGCCAACGGCGTAGCGTGGTCAGCGCCATGCCCTCGCCGGGCGTGGCGGCCACGTGGACGATCTCAACGCGCAGGCTGCCCACTTCTTTCATACACCGCTCCCTCGCATACCTGCGAAGCTCTGCACCCCAGCCTGCGGTGGGTGTAGAGAACGCGCGCGACTTACCCCCAGGCCCGGCGCGGGCCTATTTGGCGTGTCGACCAGCAGCGGCCCAGCGCCCAAAAGGCGAGAGCGCCAGGGCCACCGGCAGCCACACGGGGGTGGTCAGCACCGTCCACTTGAGGAAGAAAAAGCCCAGGTAGGCCACCGCTGGCACCAGCAGCCAGTAGTAGAGCCAGCCTTGGCTGAACACGTCGATGTCGTATTGGAACGCCCCCCACAGAAACTCGAGGTAGCGCTCAAGGATGCTCGTCATGGCAAAAGGGCTTAAGGTGAAATCGCGTCGGCCCGCGTGCCTGTTCTCCTACAGGTAGAACGAAGACGGGGGCGCAAAAGCGGTGGGGCGAAGCAGAGAAGTTGTGCACCTTGGCAGCATGGCACCCACGCCCATAGCCCCGACCATCTGCCCCTGGACGCAGGACGACCCCGTGCTGACGCACTATCACGACACCGAGTGGGGCGTGCCCTGCCGCGACGACCGGCGACTGTTTGAATACATCGTGCTCGACGCCTTCCAGGCGGGGCTGAGCTGGCGGACCATCTTGTACAAGCGCGCGTCTTTCCGCGCGGCCTTTGCTGACTTCGACCCGGCGGTGGTGGCGCGCTTCACCGAGGCCGATGCCGAGCGCCTGCTGGCCGACCCCGGCATCGTGCGTAACCGACAGAAGGTGGCGGCGACGATTCGCAACGCGCAGCTCTACCTCGACTTCCAGCAGGCCGAGGGGCCCTTTCACCAGTGGCTGTGGGCGCGGGTGGACGACCGCCCTGTCGTCAACCGGTGGAAGGACGCCAAGCAGGTGCCCGCCACTACGCCGCTGTCAGACGACATTAGCAAAGCACTCATCGGCAAGGGCTTCAAGTTTGTGGGCAGCACGATCGTCTATGCCTGGCTGCAGGCGGCGGGCGTGGTGAACGACCACCTGCTGAGCTGCCCGCGCCATGCGGCGTGTCAGGGGCACGAAAGCGGCAGGTGAACGCGAGCCTACTTCTTCCCCCTAAGCGGGTTTTTCGGTAGGCGGCCTTTGCGTAGGGTGCGGGGCTCGGGTTCGAGTGGGCGCTGCGGAGTGCCGGGAGCTGCGGCGTCGGCGCCGTAGGGGGCTGCCGCTTCTTCGGCGACCGTGAGCTGGTCGGGCGAGCGGTAGTAGTCGTACACCGCCTGGGCCTTGGCCTCGCCCACCACGGCGGCGAGGGTGGGCATTTCGGCCTCGCGAATGGCCTTCACGGTGCGCAGTTCGGTCAGCAGTTTGCGCGTGGTGGCGGGCCCCACGCCCGGAATCTCGGTCAGCTCGGTGCGCAGGGTTTTCTGGTCGCGCCGTTTGCGGTGATAGTTGATGGCGGTGTTGTGCGCTTCGTTGCGGATACGCTGCAGCAGGCGTAGGGTGGGGCTCTTTTTATCGATGTAGAGCGGCACGGGGTCGTCTTTGTAATAGAGTTCCTCGAGGCGCTTGGCGATGGCCACAGTGGTCACGCGCTCGTCGATGCCCAGCGCGCGGATGCTCTCGAGCGCGGCAGACAACTGGCCCTTGCCGCCGTCGATGAGCACGAGGTCGGGCAGGGGCTGGGCCTCGTCGAGCAGGCGACGGTAGCGGCGAAAGACTACCTCGCGCATGGCTTGAAAATCGTCGACGCCCTGCACCGTCTGCGTGTTATACACGCGGTAGTCTCGCTTGGCGGCGCGGCCCTCGCGAAAGACCACGCACGAACTCACGGGCGCATAGCCCTGGATGTGCGAGTTGTCAAAGCACTCGATGTGGCGCGGCAGGCGGGGCAGGCGCAGGTCGGTTTTCACCTGCTCGAGCAGCTTTTGCGTGGGGTTGGTGGTGGCGCGCAGGCGGCTGACGTTGAGCTTCTCGTCGAGCAGGGCGTTGCCGTTGTCGAGGGCCATCTGCACGAGCTTGAGCTCTTCGCCGCGGTCGGGCACGCGGAAGGTGAAGTCGGCGAAGGCGGCGGTGAGCTCGCCCACGAGGCCGCTGACGTTGGTGAGCACGCGGCGGGCCACGCCCTCCTCTTCGGCGATGAGCTGCGAGAGGGCGGCGACGAAGATGTCGGTCTCGGCCTCGTCGAGGCGGGGGCGCACCTCATAGCTGTGCGTCTGTACCAGCACGCCGTTCATGACGCGGAAGTGGTTGACCGCGCCGAGGGGCTGTGCCCCCGCCTCAGGGCTGCGCAGCAGCACCGTCAGCACCTCGACGTCGCCCACGGCGTCGCTCACCACTACCGAGCGACGGCGCAGTTTGCTGATCTGCTCGATGCGGCGCTTGAGGTAGTGGGCGCGCTCGAAGTCGAGGTCGGTGGCGGCCGCGTTCATCGTGGCACGCAGCTCGTCGAGCAGGGGGCGGTAGTTGCCGCGCAGCAGCTGACGAATCTGCCGAATGTCGTCGTCGTAGTCGGCCTGGCTCTGCTTGCCCACGCAGGGCGCTAGGCAGCGGCCGATGTGAAACTCGAGGCAGGGGCGGAACTTGCCCTCGGCGATGTTCTTCTCACTCAGCACGAGGTTGCACGTGCGCAGCTTGAAGGTCTCGCGCAGGAAATTCAGGATGGCGTGCATCGTCGCCACGGAGGCATAGGGGCCGAAGTACTGCGAGCCGTCGTCGATGCGCAGGCGGGTGGGGAACACGCGCGGGAAGCGCTCGTTTTTCAAGCAGATGAACGGATAGCTCTTGCCATCCTTGAGCATCAGGTTGTACTTCGGCTGCAGCTGCTTGATGAGGTTGTTCTCGAGCAGCAGAGCCTCGAGGTCGTCGCGGGTGACGGTGGTCTCGATGCGACGGATCTGACGCACGAGCGTGCGCGTTTTGAAGTCGTGGCCTGACTTGGTGAAGTAGCTGCTGACGCGCTTGCGGAGGCTCTGCGCCTTGCCGACGTAGAGGATGGTGCCCTCGGCGTCGAAGTATTTGTAGATGCCAGGGGCATCGGGCAGGGCGCGGCGGGCGGCGTCGAGCGCCTGCTGCCAGGCGGGGGCTTTGGCGCCGGGCTCAGGCGTCGTGTCGAGGCTGTCGTCGCTCACAGCGCAAAGAACGCACGCGCGGCGCTGATGGTGTCGGGGCTATTCGAGCGGGGCGATGGGCAGGGGGAGCGTATGCCCAGCATCCCACTCCTCGTAGGTCTTGCCGATCAGATTGAGGTATTGGGCGTTTGCGCAGATGTCGAGTTCGTCGTCCCAGGCGATGTGCCGCTCAGGCGTTCGGTGCACGCGGTTGAAGTACGACTCGTCGCGGATGCGCTCAAAGACCCCTTTGAAGTTGGTCCGCGCAGCCATGTCCACCATGCCCTCGACGCCGTCGGCGTAGCGCAGGAAGATGCGGTGGTGTGGGCGGGGCTCGACGCTGAGCAGGCGCGGGAAGTCCATAGGACTAAGGTAACGCCGAGGCGGGGCGCGGAGTGCGCCTCAATCAGGCAGGGCGGCGATTCGCTTCTTGAGCTCGTCGGCAAACCAGAGGTTGTCGTTTCTGTTAAAGCCAGAGTACCACCAAACAATGTTTCCCTGCTTGTCAACCAGGTAGGTTTGCGGGAAATACTCGATTTTGAAGCTCTTGTAGAGCGATGAGTCAGCGTCTAAAATCGTGATATAGCGACCTTCGACATTTGGGTAGCGTTCAATATATTTTACATACGTGCTCGAATCTTTTGCAGTAAGCACATTAATGACCAAAGCGCTATCGATTGACTCCGGCGAAATGCTGAGCAAATTCTTTTTCAGTCGAATGCAAGGCGAGCAGACATAGGACGAGAATGTCAAGACGAGGTGCTTCTTGGGTTGTATGCTCTCGAGTATCAAAACATTGTCTTTATTTGTTGACAAAACAGAATCTCTGTAAATATTCGATACGGAATGATACGTATTGTGAGACGGGTGCGTTTCGATACTGTTTCTAAACTCCTCTTTGCTCTGAATAAAATTGTATAAAATTAATGTTAGAAACGTTACAATCGAAAAAGTAAAAAATACTTTTTTTCTACGCTCAAGCAAATATAACAAGAAAATGACAAGGCTAATAACAATAAAGAGCCTGGGAAGTGATATGGAAATATCATACCTAATATGAAGGTACAAATACTCATATAAATCAATTAAGATGACTAGCCAAAAAGGTGTACAGGCAATAATAATTATAAGAATTCTAAATTTAATAATATCAGTGTAGCGGAAAAGCCAATAAGAAATAGCAGTGTAGAGTAGGGTATCCAAAAAAATGGCTGTGTATGAAAAGCCTAAAAAAGTGATGAAAAGATAGTTGATCAATGCGGTCCCTGCTATTGAAATAAAGGGACCTAGTATGAGAAGCCAAACAAGATTCCGTTTCATACTAGGTCAAAAGCTTAGTTTTGTAATAATGTGGTTTACTAATTAGGCCTGAACAGGGATGCACATACCAGTGCAAAGCTGCAATCCCAAAAAGCCGCAATCTTGATGCTGACCACAACTTAGTGTGTCTGCACATCCACCATCTAAAGCCTCGTTTTGAGGACATAAAAAGCCCCACCTACACTCGCAAAGACTTGAAGCGCGTGCTACGCTTGGCTTTTTAGAGTTAATATTTCTGACAAGCAGGGTTTCTTCATTTATCGTTTCAAATACACCAAAAGTTATAACTTTGTACTTCTCATTAAAAAGTCGGCTAGCTTTTAGGCTGAACTCATCTAGTCGTTCGCTTTGCTCCTTAAACTTCGAAGTGCTATTCCTCTCGAAGTTCGATGCATTCGATGCAAAAGCTAAAACTTCCTGGATGAATTGATTTTGCTCAGCAGAGAAACCGGTCTGATCTAGTTGAGATAGCTTCGCTTTCCAAATGGCAGATTTATCAGCAGCAGAGAGTGCGCGATACATCTGCATTTGAGTGCCTCTGTCGTGCTTAATCAACGCTAAGCGAAGCTGTGCGCCGCGCTCGATTACACGTTGTTGTTCTTCGGCGATTGGGCTGCTGTCTTGAGAGCAGCTAGCTACTAGCAAGAGTGAGAAAGAGAGAAGTAGTATGCGCATCTTGAGAGGTGCCTAAATTGTGATAGGCATAGCTAGTATAGGCGATGTAACTGTTACTTCGCAGATCTCCACTAAACTTAATATCATAATAGCCATTATTGACGGCTTTACAGCAAGCTTTGGCCACCCTTACACCTTTATTCGTGGGCGCGTCGCGTGGGTGAGAGCCTAAAACAGGCTGCCCGTCAGGGCAAAGGCGGCCTCGTGGGGCACGGCCATGTCGAGGTAGCGAAAGCCGGTGGGGGCGGGCATGGCCTTGACCAAGCGGGCGAGTTCGGCGTCGTCGCCGGCGAGCGCCGCTAGGCCGTGCACGGACACCTGGGCCAGCACCTTGAAGTCGTCGGAGAGGCTGCGGCCGGCGGCGGTATGCTTCGGGCGCAGGGCCACAGAGAGCTCGGCGGCCACTTCGGCATCGCGCAGGTTAAAGGCCAGCAGGCGGCAGTAGCCGAAGGCGGGCAGCTCGGTGAGCGGCAGGAGTTCGGCGAGCTCGGCGGCGCTGACGCTGCTCAGGTAGAGGGGCACCTGCTGCTCGAGCAGGTAGCGCAGATAGCCGGTGGCGTGGGTGTGGTGGGGCCGCTCGGGGTCCATGACCGCCAGCCAAAACGAGGTGTCGAGCAGAACGCTACTGGGCAGCATGGGGCGGGGCGGGGGTGGGGCGGATGAGGAGGCGCGAAACTAGCGCGTAGAGGGCCAGGGTGGCGAGCACGACCCAAGGCTGGAAGTCGGTGAGCCAGGCGACGAGCGCGCCACTGGCGAAGACGGCGACGAGGGCGAGCTTTTCTCTGGCGCTGCCTTTGAAGCTGAGGAAGGGCCAGCGCGAGACCATGGCGAGGGCGAGGGCGAACGTGGTGAGGGCGGTTAGACCGACCAACAGATACACCCGGTATAGCCAGGCGGCAGTTTCAGATTCAGAAACGATAGGTTTGCCGTCCGGTGTCTGTTTGTTCAAAGAGCAAGCGCTGATATAGAGCGCGAGGCCAATCAACATAAAGCAGTAGGCCTGAACTGTAGCGAGTATTCCCGCCGCGGGGCTAGGTAGTCCCTCGAAATGCTTGTTGCCAGAATCACCCTGAGTGTTGAATCGAGCAAGTCGAAAAGCAGCGGCTAAAGGGAGGGGCAAGACCATCAAAGCGCCAAGCCAAACATTTGGCTCCTCTTTGTCGAAGAGCATCGAGAGGATATCGAAGTAGGCAGTGGCTAAGAGAAGTGCCGGAGCCACCCCGAACGTGACGACGTCAGCTAGTGAGTCGAGCTGAGCCCCTAGGGGACTCCTAACCCGAAGCAGACGAGCCACCATCCCATCAAAAAAATCAAATAATGCACCGAGAAGGATCAGCCCTCCTGAGTAGTAGATCATCAGGGCATCTTGCTTATATCTAGAGAGTGCAATGATCGCCAGCACGCCGCAGGCGAGATTGCCCAGGGTGAGGGCGTTGGGGATCGCGGCGCGCCAGCTCATCGCGTGTTGGCTTAGTCGTGGTAGAGGTATTAGTCTTCGATGTAGCGGCGGGCGGCGTCGGGCTATGCTATTGGTGCCGGGCGAATCAGGACTCTCGAAACTAGCGCGTAGAGGGCCAGGGTGGCGAGCACGACCCAGGGCTGGAAGTCGGTGAGCCAGGCGACGAGCGCGCCGGTGGCAAAGACGGCGACGAGGGCGAGCTTTTCTCTGGTGCTGCCTTTAAAGCTCAGAAAGGGCCAGCGCGAAATCATGGCGAGTGCGCAGAAGAAGCCAAGAAGCACTGGCATGCCAAAAATCTCAGGGTTGTACACAAGCTTGGCTGGATATACACTTACGGCCATTATGGAGCACGCGGCCATCAGCATCCCACTCGCTGGCGACGGCAAGCCCTCGAAGTAATCGAGAGCGTTGCTTTGATGTTGGATGTTAAACCGAGCTAGCCTATATGCTGCTGCAAGTGCGGGGGCAGTTAGGAGGATGTAAACAGGCCATACGTATTCCATATAGGCCAATGAAAATCCCCAAGCCCATACAGCTTCAAAAAGAGTAATCATCATTACAGTAGGCACAACGCCAAAGCTGACGACATCAGCAAGTGAGTCGAGTTGCACACCTATAGCAGAGCTGGTTCGAAGCATACGCGCCACAGCTCCATCGAGTACATCGAATACAGCTGCGACACCTACAAAAACGCCTGCGGCGAAATACTTTTCCGGTGAATCAATAAAGGACATTGAAAGAATCGCCAGCACGCCGCACGTAAGGTTGCCCAGGGTTAGGGCGTTGGGGATCGCGGCGCGCCAGTTCATCGGATGTTGCGCTTAGTCGTGGTAGAGGTATTTGTCTTCGATGTAGCGGCGCACAGCGTCGGGCACACAGTAGCGCACCGACTGGCCGGCCCTGACCATCTGCCGGATGGCCGTGGCCGACAGGTCGAGCAGTGGCGCGTCGATGCGGCGCACGTTCGGGTGGGTGGCGACCTCGGGTGCGGTGGCTTCGTCGCCCTCGCGCGCGCGGCGGGGGTAGAGGTAGATGGGGTAGTGGTCGAGGATGGCGCGGTAGTTTTTCCAGCGGTGTAGGCTGCGCAGGTTGTCTTCGCCCATCAGCAGGCTAAACTGATAGCTGGGGTAGCGCGCGGCCAGGTGCGTGAGCGTGTCGATGGTGTAGCTGGGCTGGGGCAGCAGAAACTCGACGTTCGAGGGCTGGATGGCGGGGTGGTCGGCCACGGCGAGCTCGCACAGCATGAGGCGGTCGGCCTGGGGCAGCAGCGTCTTTTTGTCCTTGAATGGATTCTGCGGCGAGACGACCAGCCACACGCGGTCGGCATGCCCGGCGTTGAGCAGGGCCTGGGCGATGATCAGGTGCCCCACGTGAATGGGGTTGAACGAGCCGAAGTAGAGCGCGACGCGCATGGGGTGAGGCAGCGTCAGGTGAACGTCAGCGGGCGATGGGGTGGGCCTGGCCCGCACGATAGGCGGCGGTGAACTGCTCGATGGCGGCCACGACCTCGGCCACGGCGCGCTCGAGCTGATCGTTGACCACCACACGGTCAAAGCGGCCGTGGTAGGCGAGCTCGGCCTCGGCCTTGGCAATGCGGCGGGCCACCTCGTCAGGTGCCTCGGTGCCCCGGCCGGTCAGGCGCTGACGCAGCACCTCGATCGAGGGCGGCTGGATGAAGATCGACAGCGCCTGCTCGCCGAAGAGCTGCTTGAGGTTCACCCCGCCCTTGACATCGACCTCAAAGACCGCGCAGCCGCCCGATGCGGCGATGCGCACGATCTCGCGCTTGAGCGTGCCGTAGTAGCGACCGGCATAGACTTCCTCCCACTCGACGAAGGCATCCTGCGCCACGTCGTGCAGGAACTGCTGCTCGCTGACGAAGTAATAGTCGATGCCGTCGCGCTCCATCACCCCGCCTTTGCCGCGGGGGGGGCGGGTGGTGGCCGACACCGAGAACTGCAGGTAGGGCAGCTGGCGCAGGGCGGCGTGGAGGATGGTGGTTTTGCCGGCGCCGCTGGGGGCAGAGAAGATAACCACGGGGATGCGCGGCAGGGCGCTGAGCGAGGCGGCGACAGGCATGGTCGGGCAAATATCGGCAGCGGCCCCGCGCCACAGAAACTGTGTTTTAGGCTAGTACGTTAGCTCAAAATATAGATATTAGGCTAATATAATAGCTCAAAATATAAATTTACGGCTAGTGTATTAGCCTAAACGCTACTTTTGAGGATGTACCCAGACATCCCGCGTCACCTGATCGAGCAGGGGCTGGCCCTAGGCGAGCGCGTGCCGGGCAAGGTGGTGCTGCTGCTGGGGCCCCGGCGCGTGGGCAAGACGGTGGGCCTGCGGCGGCTGCTGCAGCTGCGCCCCCAGCCCACGCTGTGGCTCAACGGCGAAGAGGCCGACACGCGCGAGGCGCTGGCGCGCCGCAGCAGCGCCCGCTATCGCGAGCTGCTGGCAGGCTATACGCGGCTGGTGCTCGACGAGGCCCATGCGGTGCCTGATGTGGGGGCGGTGCTTAAGCTGATGCACGACGAGGTGGGGGGTGTGCAGATCATCGCCACGGGCTCGTCAGCGACCCAGCTGCTGCACGGGGCGGGCCAACCCCTGACGGGCCGCGCCACGCTGCTGCGGATGTACCCCATCGCGCAGCTGGAGCTGAAGACCCTCGAGGGGCCCCTCGACACGGCGCGAAATCTGGACACGCGCCTGCGGCTGGGCAGCTATCCCGAACTGTTTCAGCTCGAGACCGACGACCAGCGCACCGACTATCTGCGCGACCTCGTGGTGGGGCAGCTGCTGCAAGACATCCTCGCGTTCGAAGATGTGCGTCGGCCCCAGCGCCTGCGCGACCTGCTCAAGCTGCTGGCCCTGCAGATCGGGCACGAGGTGTCGACCCCCGAACTCGGCCAACAGCTCGGAATGAGCAAAGACACCGTGCAGCATTACCTCGAGCTGCTCGAGCAGAGCTTCGTCATCTTCCGCATCGGGGGCTATAGCCGCAACCTGCGCAAGGAGGTGAGCAAGAGCAAACGCTGGTACTTCGTGGACAACGGCGTGCGCAACGCCGTGCTGGGCGACTTTCGCCCGCTCGCCGTGCGCGACGGCCGTGAGATCGGCCTGCTCTGGGAGAACTATCTGGCCACCGAGCGCACCAAGCACAACGCCTATCTGCATACGCACGCCGAGGCCTATTACTGGCGCACCGTGGACCAGCAGGAGATCGACTGGGTGGAAGAGCGCGAGCGGCAGCTCGCCGGCTATGAGTTCAAATGGTCGGCGCCGCGGCGGGCGCGTGCCCCCCTGGCGTGGACCAAGGCCTACCCCGAGGCGAGCTTCCGCATCGTCACCCGCGACGACTACCTCGACTTCATCGGGGGTTAAACGCGCGCGCGTTTAGAGCAGGTTGTTGAGTTGCTCTTTGATTTTTTCGAGCTCGTCTTTCATCTCGACGACGAGGGCCTGCAGGCCGCTGTGATAGGCCTTGGCGCCGAGGGTGTTGATCTCGCGGCCGAGCTCTTGCGCCACGAAGCCCAGCTTGCGGCCCTGGCTCTCGGCGGCGTCGAGCGTTTTGGTGAACAGCTTGAGATGGGCGGCCAGGCGCACGCGCTCTTCGGTGATGTCGTTGCGCTCGAGGTAATAGATGAGCTCTTGCTGGAATCGGTCGTCGGCCTGCACGCTGCCGCCAGTCCACTCGGCGAGGTTGGCGGCCAGGCGCTGCTTGACGAGCTCGGTGCGCTCGACCTCGAAGGCGGGCACACGCTCGGCCAGGGCGCTGATGGTGGCAATGCGGGCGCGCAGGTCGGCCTCGAGGGCGGCGCCCTCGGTGCGGCGGCTGGCCACGATGGCGTCGAGGGCCTGGGCCAGCGCCGTCTGCACCGCGCCCCACTCAGCCTCACTCACGGCCTCGGCGCCCTCGATCAGGATGCCCGGAATCTGCAGCAGCGCGCCGAGGTCGGGCACAGTGGCCAGCCCGTCGTCGGTGAGGGGCTGCAGCTCGCTGAGCAGGCGCTCGGCATAGGCCAGGTCCACCAGGCTGCCGCCGCTGCTGGTGGGCGCCTGCTTGGGCACGACGGTGATGACGGCGCTGACCTTGCCCCGCTGCAGGCGCTGGTTGATCGCGTTGCGCACGATGAGCTCTTGCTCGAAGTAGTGGCGGGGCAGCTTGACCGACACCTCGATGTAGCGGCTGTTGATGCTCTTGAGCTCGACCGTGGCGCTCACGGCGGCGTTGTCGGCCTGGCCACGGCCAAAGCCCGTCATCGATTCGACCATACGAGAAGGATTAGAAGCCGAGGCGCTGGCTGTAGCGTTTGCCCTTGTAGGTGAGGATGGCGGTGTAGGGTTCGCCGGGCTTGAAGGCTTTTGCCTTGAGCCGAATGCGGTTGTCGCCCGGGTTTTGAATGTAGTTCTCTTGGAAGACGAGTTTGCCCGAGCTGTCGCCCTGGTAGAGGCGCAGCTCGACCATGCCGCCATAGGGCAGCTCATAGGGCAGGGTGACCGAGCTGCCGTCGGACTCGGCCTGCTTGAGCACGAGGGGCAGCTCGAGCTTGGCCTTGCGGGCGAGGCTGTCAGAGGCGGTCGAGTTCTCTTTGGCCAGTGCGGTCGTGGCGGGCTTAGGGGCGGTGCGGCGCACGGGCGCGTTGGGCTTGAAGTCCGTATTGGGCTTCTTCTGCGCGTGTGCGGCCACGGGCAGCAGCGCTAGCAGGCCGACGAGCGCGAGGCTGCAGGAGAGGATGCGGGTCAGGCGGGGCATCGGCTCAAGATACGGCGCGGGGGCGGACGCTAATTCAGCTTCGAGTTCAGCAGGTATTCGCTCACCTGATAGAGGTCGTTTAGGCGCAGGGCCAGGTTGTCCATCAGCTGGTGGTGCTGGCGGTAGAGGCGGATGAAGTTCCGCACGCCGGTGTCGTCGCGCCGCAGCACGGTGAGCTCGCCAAAGCGCGTATAGACCGCCATGAGGTCCATGGTGTGGGGCAGCCAGGTGAAGTGCATCTCGCGCAGCTGGCGGTCGCCCGTGGCCAGGAAGCGGCGGATGCGCACGAGGGTGTGCATGACCGAGTCGCGGTAGAGGGGCAGGTTGGCCGGATAGGCCAGCAGCGAGTCGGCGGCGCGCAGGGCACTCTCGTGGGGGGCGAGCTGCTGCGAGAGCAGCTGCAGGCGGGGCAGCTGGCGCTCGAGCAGGCGCACGAGGTCGGCCTGCTTCTCGCCAAAGCTGGTCATGGCGCTGTCGATGGCGGCGCGCTCGAGTTCGGTGAGGGGGCTCAGGCCGGGCTCGCCCACGGGCACATAGCGGTTGAGCGCCGGGGCGCGCGTGCCGGGCTCGGTGGTGCCGGGGCGCGTCAGGGTGCTGTCATAGGGCCGCTCGTCGGCCCCTCTACCCGTGCGCGGGCGGCCCCGACCGGGCAGGGCCTGGGCTGACGCCGTGGCGGCCAGCAGCAGCAGGCCGAGGGTGAGGGCTAGCGTTCGCACGCGGGGCATCGGGCTCAGCATCGTGCTCGGGCCCCTAGGCCACGCCGGTGGGCCCACCAAACGAGAGCGGCGGCATCGGCTGAGCGGGCTCGGTCAGGCGAATCTCGCCGAACATGTTTTCGTATTTGCCGATGTTGTCCTGCAGGGCGAACAGCAAGCGCTTGGCGTGCTGGGGCGTCATGAGGATGCGCGCCTTGACGCGGGCCTTGGGCAGGCCGGGCAGCACACGCACGAAGTCGAGCACGAACTCTTCGTTCGAGTTGGCGATCACCACCAGGTTCGAATAGGTGCCTTCGGCCACGTCTTCGCTCAGCTCGATGTTGAGCTGGCCTAGGCCGTCGGGGGTGGCTTCGTCGGGTTTCATGTGAATCGTCGTCGCGGCGGTCGTGCCACGGGGCGGTAAAGGTACCGCATTTTGATGGCGGTGCTGCCTGTGAGGCTAACGCAGGAATGCCCCCGGCGCCGTATCTTTGCCCTCTGAATCCACCGGCGCGGTAGCTCAGATGGTTAGAGCGTAGGATTCATAACCCTAAGGTCGGGAGTTCGATTCTCCCCCGCGCCACGCAGCCAGGCCCCGCACCAATGTGTGGGGCTTTGTCGTCAAGGGGGCCGCTTTATGCGACGGGTATCTAGATGCAGAGGTTCGGCGTATTCAAACCAACTTTGTGGCGGGCGCGTATATTTCTAGTTCACCGCCCGAAGCGCATTAGATGCTCACGCCCGACACCGACGCCCTGCTCGAGGCCTATGTGCTCGACCGGCTGCCCCCCGCCGAGCGCGCGGCCGTGGAGCGTCGGCTGGCCAGCGACGCGGCCTGGCAGGCTGTGCGCGACCGCATCGAGCAGACCCTAGCTGACCTCGCCCTGGCGCAGGCCGTGGCGCCCCCGGCCGCCCTGCGTCGGCGTACGCTCGAGGCGGTGAGTGCCGCCATCGCCGCTGACCAAGCCGTCGTGAAGGCCGCGCAGGCGACGACCGGCCGCACCCTACAGTTGACTCCCACGCAGTGGCTGGTGGCCGCGAGCCTGGCGATGGCCGTGGTGGCGGTGGGAGGCCTGCTCTACACCGGGCAGCGGCTGGCCGCTCTCGAGGCGCGCCTGAGCGACGTGCAGACTCAGAACGGCAACCTGGCCCTGACCCTGCAGCGCACCGCCGTCGTGACCGGCAACCTGCAGACCGAAGTGCGCCTAACGCACGCGGGCTTCGTGCGGGTGGACCTGAACACCGCCCCGGGCGCCCCTGGCGGCAGCGCGGTGGTCTATTGGTCGGCGGCCCGGGGCGAGACCTATTTCGTGGGGCAGCTGCCGCCCGTGCCCGAGGGCAAGCAGTATCAGCTCTGGGCCCTGCACAACGGTCAGCCCATCGACGCGGGCCTGCTGGGCATCGCGCCCAACGGCATTCTCGAGCCGATGAAGAAGATCCCGAAGGCCGAGGCTTTCGCGGTGTCGCTCGAGCCCGTGGGCGGCTCGGCCAACCCCACCACCCAGGCGATCATGGTCGTGGGCGCGGTGAAAAAAGACAATAGCTAGCCGCAGGCTAGCCCCTAAAATGCCGAAGGCCTGCACATGGCAGGCCTTCGGCATTTTTAAGCGGCGATGGATTAGCCTTGGGCATTCTTGGGCTTGCGGCCACGCTTTTTGCCGGTGTAAGGCTGAGCGGGGGCCGTGCTGGGTTTACGGCCACGCTTTTTGCCGAGCACGACGCCCAGTGACTTGAGGCGGGCCTCAGCGGCCGCGAGGGCCTCTTGCGCACGCGTGTATTCATCGACAGCGGCACGCACCTGGTCAAAATTCTCAGGGCGCAGATTCTTCAGCGAAATGGTTGACATAGCAAAGCAGAAAAGAGGTTCACGTCTTTGCTGCAATGCTACGGGAATTTTAATCTGCGAATTCAAGCCGCCTGTTAAATTTTTGACAGACGCGCTGAAATCGACGTTGCGATGAATTGGATTGCGGGGCTAGACAGGCCTGAATTCACACAGTATGTGGCTGAAATGTGGAATGAAATACCTGTATATCAGAGACTTGCGGGTTCTAAATCGGGCCTAATTGCTGCAGGGTCGAGGCGCAGGAGTGCCACGGCCTCGAATTCAACCTCGGCGGTGGCGGTCACGGCATCGGTCTGTCGATAGCTGCTGCTGAGCCAACCAAAATTGGCCCATTGGGCGATTTCGGTGCCGCCAGCGTCGCGCAGGGGCCGGCGTTCGCCCGCGAGCGTGGTGATGAGCTGCGGCACGAGCGCCTGCACGTGCGCTGGCAAACCCGTGAGTGTGCACAGCAGCCGCGCCTGCACGCGTGCAACGGCGCCGTGGGTGTGCAACGGGCGCAACGTGTCGAATTGCAGCACGAGCGTGGGCTCGCCGATGGGCAGCTCTGGGTGCAGCGCCACACCGACGAGCGGAAAGGCGCGTTGCAATTCGGCGGCGAAATGGATCTGGAGCGAATTCAGGGCGGGGCTCATGCGGTGGGGGAATGGGGGCGTTTGAGGATTTGCGTGATCGTGCGCGGGCGCACAAAGAATTCGGCGGCTAGGCGCGCCACGACGTCGTCGAAGCGCAGGCGCTGCTGCTCATAGAGCTCGGCGAAGCGGCGGGCCACGGCGGCGTCGCGCTGCTGGCGCAGGATGCGCCGTGCCTGTGCGCGGTCGGGGGCGAGGGGGGGCGATGACATGGTCTGGGGGCTAGTCTGGGTTGG
>VYMD01000140.1_pt1 | contig 19606 bp, 14 predicted proteins | sample 5115311 | NCBI WGS metagenome assembly VYMD01 (sample SAMN12291779, study PRJNA351875) | freshwater metagenome | isolation source: freshwater lake | place: USA: Michigan, Wintergreen Lake | collected 2013-08-08
GTCACGCGCTGGCTGCAGGCGAGGGGCATCTATGCGCTAGTGCCCGCCGGGCTGGGCCGCGCGGTGGTGCTGGGGCAGCGCCGGGGCGCGCTGCTGATCGACGGCCGCCGCGGCACGATGCTCGCCGCGCTCGACAGCAGCACGGGCCTGCCCGCCGACGCCGTCTATGCCGCCACCGCCGACCCCATGGGCGGACTCTGGCTGGCCCACGACCAGGGCCTGAGCTATGCTGCCCTGCAACTGCCAGTGAGCGACTATGGCGCGGCGGGCCTGCTCACGGGGCAGCCGCTGGCGCTGCGGGCGCACGGCGCCTGGCTCTATGCCGCCACCACCACGGGCCTCTATGCCCTGCCGCTGGCCGAGCTCAACGTCGGCCTCGGCCTGGGCGAAGCCCGCGCGCCCGATGCCGATGTGGGCGCGCTCATCCTCGACCGGCTGACCGAGGCCACGCGGGGGCGCTCGGCGCGCGAGCTCAAGGGGCGGGGCAAACCGAAGCCCAGCGCGACGCCACCTGCTTCATCCAAAGACAAAGCCGTTTCAACCAACGCCAAGGGCGAGGTTGATGCCCTCGAGCTGAATCAAACCCTGCTGCGCGCGGCCCGCCTGCGCTGGCGCCGTGTGAGCGGACTCATGGCCGCCTGCTATCAGCTGGTCGAGGCACAGGGTGGGCTCGTGGCCGCCACGATGACGGGCCTGTATGAAGTCGAGGGCACGCGTGCCGAGCCGGTGGCATTGCCCTATCGCTATGTGCGCGCCGTGCATGCCTCGCGGGCGCATCCCGGCCGTTGGTACGCCGCGCTGGGGCCAGGCCAGGGCGTGCAGGTGCTGAGCACAGCCTCAGGCACGTGGGAAGAACTGGCCCGCCTCGACATCGGCCCCGGCGCCGTCAGTTCATTTTATGAAGAGGCCTCGGGCCGCCTCTGGCTGGGCACCGATCGCGGACTGGTGCAGCTCACATTCGGCGATGCCGCCGCGACGACCGCGCAGCGCGAGCCCGGCAAGCGTGTGCTGCGGGGCGGGCTGAGTCCGACCGTGCGCCAGCTCAGCCTTGGCTCCACACCCGGTCCGGTCGAGGTGATGGCGGCGCTGGGCGCAGGCTGGGCGCGCAGCCGCGCGGGCCTCTACCGCCTCGCCGACGCGCCCACGCCCGACGGCGAGCTGAGTCCCTATGCGCGGGCCACCGACCGCTGGGTGCCGCGCGCGCTGAGCGAGCTCTGGCTCGATCGCGGCGACACCCTGCTGCGCCTGCGCCGAGCGGCCGATGGCACCCTCACCGCCGACACCAGCCTGCTGCCCCGTGCGCTCGAGCACGCCATCGGCGCCCTTGAGCCCACCGACGGCGCGGGCCTTTGGGCCCTAGCTGGTGGGCGCCTGCTACGCCTGAGGCCCGAGGCCGTGGCGCGCCTCGCCCCGCCCTCGCTGGTGTGGCGCAGCGTTAGCGTGCTGGCGAAGGAGAACGCGGTGAGCCCCACCGACGCGCTGCCCCACGCCGCCAATGCTGTGACGCTGATGGCAGCCGCCGCCGACTATGCCCGCCCCGAGGGCCTGCGCTATCGCCATCGCCTTGTGCGCGCGGGTCTGCTGAATGCACCGTCGCCCTGGGGCCCCTGGGGCGAGGCTGACCGCATCGCCTATGCCGACCTAGCCGAGGGCGACTATCGCCTCGAGGTGCAGGCGCTGTCGGCGGCGGGCCTGCGCTCGGCCGTGCTCAGCCTGCCGCTGCGTGTGGCCCCCCCGTGGTATGGCACCTGGTGGGCGATCACGGGCCTATCGCTGCTATTCATCGGGCTGGTGTGGGGGGCTGCGCGGCTGATCGACCGCGGCCGCCGCGCGCAGATCGTGCGCCTCGATCGCCTCGTGCGCGAGAAGACTGAGAGCCTGGCCGCACAGAACACCCTGCTGGCCGAGCAGTCGATCAAGATGACCACCCAGCGCGACGAACTCGTTCGACAAAACGAGGCCCTAGCCACGACCCAGCGCGCGCTCGAAGAGAAACAGCGCGCCCTCGAGGCCCTCAACGCGCAGTTGGGCGAATCGCTCGACACCATTCGCGACAAAAAAGCAGCACTCGAGCTCGCCCTCGCCGAAAACGCCCACCAGCGCGACCAGCTCACCCGCAGCAACGGCGAACTCAGCGAGAGCCTAGCCACCATCCGTCGCCAGCAAGATCAGCTCATTCAGAGCGAAAAGATGGCCGCCCTCGGCCTGCTGGTGGCGGGCGTGGCGCACGAGATCAACTCGCCACTGGGTGCGATCAAGGGCACGGCGCAGACGATGAGCCTGAGCCTGCCGCAGACCGTGCTCGAGCTGCCACGCCTGACGCGCGAGATGAGCGAGGGGCAGGTGCAGGTTTTCCTGCGCGTCGTCGAGCAGGCCGTGGCCGCGCCGCAGACACTCAGCACGCGCGAGGCGCGCCAGGCCCGCGAGCGCATTGAGGTCGAGCTGGCCGCGCGTCAGCTCGCAGTGGCCCCCGAGATCAGCGACCTGCTCGTGCGCCTGAATGCCGACCTCTCAGCCCCCGACCTGCCCCTGCTGCTCACCGACGCCCGCGCCGCCGCCTGGCTGGGCCTGGCCCTCAACCTCGCCAAGGCCGCCCGCGGCCTACAGACCATCCTGCTCAGCGCCGACAAGACGCAGCGCATCGTCACCACCCTGCGCACCTATGCGCGCAGCGGTCAGCACGATGAGCAGGCACCCGAACCCACCAACCTCGCCGAAACCATCGAGCTCGTGCTGGCCCTCTATGGCGGCAACCTGCGACGCATCGACGTCGAGCGGCGACTTGATGCGAGTGTGCTCGTGCTGGGCCGCCCCGAGCGCCTCGTGCAGGTGTGGACGAACCTGATCGTGAATGCCCTGCATGCCATCGAGCGGCGCCACGCGCGCGAGCCCGAGGCGCCGCGCGGTCGCCTGCGCCTGCTGCTCGACGCCACCGCCACCACCGCCACTGTCAGCATCGAAGACAACGGCACCGGCATCGCCGCTGACCACCTGCCGCGCGTGTTTGAGCAGTTTTTCACCACCAAGCCGGCGGGCGAGGGCACGGGCTTGGGTCTGGCCATCACCCGCCAGATCATCGACGAACACGGCGGGCAGATCGCCGTCGGCAGCGCCCCCGGCCACACGCGCTTTGAGGTCGTGCTGCCCCGCCACCTCGCGTTGAAGCCCGCCCTCGAAACATATCCAGAGAAACCCGCCGAAGTCGTCGCCGAAGCCTAGACCTAAACCGCACCCTGCACCATGACAGCTGCCCTGCCCCCTCCCACTGCCACGCCCTTTGCTGTGCGCCGTGAGAAGCCCACCATCCTCGTCGTCGACGACGTGACCGAGGTGCTCGACACGCTCGAAGACCAACTGGCCGGCCACCTCGGCCGCCTGTTTGTGATCGAAAAAGCCACCTCGGGCGAAGAGGCCCTCGAAGTGACCGACGAGCTACTACAGCGCGGCCGCGAGCTGGCCGTGGTCGTGGCCGATGTGCTCATGCCCGGCATGAAGGGCGACGAACTGCTGGTCGAGATCAAGCGCCGCAGCCCCGACACCGTCACGATCATGCTCACCGGCGAGGCCAGCGACCCCAGCCGCATCACCAACGCCATCAACCGCGCGGGCCTCTACCGCTTCATCGCCAAGCCCTGGGAAATCAGCGACATGCAGCTGACCGTCGAGGAGGCCGGCAAGAGCTTTGTCAACCGCGCCATCATCCAGCAGCAGAATCGGCTACTGCTCACCATTCACGAGGCCTCACAGGTGGTGGCGCGCCAGCGCGGCTTGAGCGACATCGCCCGCGCCCTGCTCGCCCTCATCGTCGAATACGCCGGCGCCGAGCGCGTGCTGCTCGTGCTCTCGGCTGTGCCCCCGGCGCAGGTGGTGGCCGAGGCGCGCCCCGGCCAGCCGCTCAAGCTCACCGAGCGCCCACTCGCTGGCGCCGCCGACCTGCCGGTGGACTTCATCGCGGGGGCGATCGCCTCGGGCGAGCGGCGTCAGGTGGGCGGGGCGCAGTCCACCGAGCCCGCGCTGGCAGGCATCGCCTCGGCCCTCGTGCTGCCGCTCATCAACAGCGGCCGGGCCCTGGGCGCGCTCTACCTCGAGCACCGCACGCTGGCGGGGGCCTTCGACACGGCGCGGGTCGAGGCGCTACAGCTGCTCGCCGCCCAGGCTGCCATCGCCCTCGACAATGCGTACGTGAACGAAAACCTAGAAAGCCTCGTGCACGAGCGCACGCAAGAGCTGCTCGCCGTCAGTTCGCACAAAGACGAGATGGTGCGCATCGTCAGCCACGACATCCGCTCGCCGCTCAGCGGCATCGCGGCGCTGGCGGGCCTGCTGGGCGAGGGCGAGCTGTCGGCCAACCCGAACGAGGTGCGCCGCTATGGCGAGATGATCCAGACCTCCACCGCCACCGTGCTCAAGCTCGTCTCTGATATCCTCGACCTGGCCAAGCTGCAGAGCGGCACGATCCTGCTCAGCCGTCAGCCCACCGACCTCGGTCAGTTCTGCGAGCGAATGGTCAAGGCCTATGAGTCGGTGATGACGGCCAAGCAGCTGCAGCTCGCCGCGGTGGTCAAAGAGGGCGTCGTGGCCGAGGTGGACGAGCCCAAGCTCACCCAGATCATCGGCAACCTGCTCACCAACGCCGCCAAGTATTCCGAGCGCGGGGGGCGCGTCAGCCTAACCCTCGACCGCACCCTCGAGGGCGGCCGGGTGTACGCTCGCTTGCGGGTGGTTGACGCCGGCATCGGCATTCCGGCAGAGATGTTGCCGCGTGCCTTTGAGCGCTTCGGTGTCAAGCAGCGCCCCGGCACTGCGGGCGAAAAGGGCACCGGCCTAGGCCTGTCGATCGTGCGCGAACTCGTGCAGCTGCACGGTGGGCAGATTTCTGTCGAGAGCCAGCAGAATGTGGGCACGACCTTCACCATCTTGCTGCCCGTATGAGGTGCGTGATCGGGTGGATGCTGCTGGGCTGTGCGATGGCCTCGGCTGCGGGGGCGCAGACGCCGCTGCGCGACCGGCTCAGGGCCCTGCTCGAGCGCGACGCCCAGGCGGGCTTCGCCTATCGCAAGCACGCCATGGTAAGCGCTGACCCCGACGCGAACCCGACCTGGGAAGTGCGCGAGTTCATCGTCAAGCAGGGCATGATGCGCGCCGCGCGCGGGGCCGACACGACCAGCCGCGCCTTCACCGACGAACTCTACGACGCGATGCGCTATAGCCACGATCAACCCAGCCTGGCCGATCAGTTTGCGATCACGCGACAGGGCGATACGCTCATCGCCCGCGCTCGCTCCGAAGCGCGCATTGACCTGCGCGAGCAGCGGGTGGTGCGGAGCGCCGAGGGGCACCTGCGCTATATGGCCTGCACCCTTGTGAGCGAGAGCACGCTCTACCGCACCGAGTCGGAAGTGGCGGTCACATTCGACGAACGCGGGCGCTATGAGCGCCACAGCCTGTGCATCATCACCCGGCTCAAGCTGCTCGGCTCACCCCGCGTGGTGCGCATTCGCGGCGAGCGTCACTAGAGACCTTCTCGATGAACTTAGGCAGACGCAGGCGGCGGCGTACGGCGGCTGCGCCACTCGAGCACGGCCGCTGCCAGCAGCATCAGTCCCAGCAGGGCCGACACGATGCCCGAGATGCGCTCTGCGGCGTGCACAGTCGGGTCGTCATAGCGTAGCTCGAGGGTGTGCGCTCCGGCGGGCACTACCACCCCCCGCAGCACGAAGTTCACCCGCACGATGGGCGTGGGCTGGCCGTCGAGGGTGGCCGTCCACCCCTCGGGGTAATAGACCTCGCTCAGCACGGCCAGGCGAGATTGCTTGGCAGTGGTGGCATAGCGGCGCAGCACATTGTCGTGCGCCACGAGGCGAACGCTCTCGCTCGTGTCGAGTGGGGCGCTGCTGATAGCACTCAGGCTGGCCGCATCGGCTTGCTCGACCACCGCCACCGCTCGGGTGTCTATGCCATCGAGGGTGTCGAGGGCCGCGTCGGGGGTCGACACCGTGATGACGTTCTGCACGAACCACGCCGGGCCATAGTTCTGCACGTTTTGGTGGATGAACTCGCCGTCTTGCGTCTTGGCCACGAGCGGATACGCCGGGTTCTGCAGGGCCTCGCGCGTGATGAGATACTTCGTGTTGAGCATGTTCACCACGTTCGGCACGCCGCGGCCCAGGTGCGCCTCGATCAGCTGCTGATAGCGGCGCAGCTTGGCGGCGTTGTAGCCGCCCACGGTGTTCAGGTGATACGGCGTGCGGCCGTCGTTGAACGGGTTGCGCCCGATGGGGAATACACGGAAGAAACTCGTGTCGCGCAGTAAGATCGTCTCGGCCTCGCCGGGCGCGAAGTTCTCGTCATAGTTCCGCTTGGGCACGAAGGTCTCTTTGGTGATGAAGCGACGGCCCACCCCCACGAGGTCGGCGGTGCAGAGCGCCGCGATCAGGGCGCCATAGGCCAGCGTGCTCAGGCGAGCAGTGGCAGCGGCCCAGGTTAGGCCCGTCGCGATGAGCACGAAGAGCAGGCTGCGCAGGGCGTCGGCGCTCAGCAGGGCCTGGCGGTCTTCGGTGATGGCGCGCAGCAGCTCGGGCGGCAGCTGATAGCGTGCATCGTTCGCTGATGAGAAGCTCAGCAGTTCACCCCCCAGCAGCCAGAGCAGCAGGCAGAGCCCGCCCACGATGCCCCCGGCCCAGAGGGCAGCGCGGCTGCGTTCGCCGGCATCACGCCCGGTGTCGAGCGCCGCCTGCAGGCCCATCACGCCCAGCCAGGGCACCGTCAGCGCCGCGATGACCAGCATCGACGAGGGCACGCGAAACTTGTTGTAGAGCGGCAGATAGTCCATCAGCAGGTCGCTCAGGCGATAGCTGGTGGCGGGGTCGGCGTCGAGCGCCAGGGCCAGCAGCCAGCCGCCGCCCATCACCGCTAGGCCCACCGCCGGGGCGGGTACGCGCGGCAGTCGGCGAATGGCGATGGCCGCTGCCACCGGCAGCGCCAGCAGCCCGAGGGCCGTCGGCACGCTAAACGAAAAGCGCCCCAGCGCCAGCAGCACGCTCAGCAGCGCCGCATAGACCAGCGCCCACTTGAGCGCCCCATCGACAAGGATGATGCCGAGCACGAAGGCAAACAGCACCACGGCGCCCAGATAGATCGGCCCGCTCGTGAAGGCCTGCTCGCCCCAATAGCTCGGCAGCTGTCGGATGGTCGCATCAGCGTCCACTTGATAGCTGCGCAGCTGCTTGAGCGTTTCGCTGCTCTTGCCGAGCTCGGCCAGCGTGCCGCTGCTGGCGCCGCCCATGGCGTTGGGCACGAGCAGGGTGAGCATCTCGTCGCGGCCATAGCTCCAGCCATAGGCGTAGTCGCGGTCGAGGCCGCCGGTGCGTGTCTCGGCCGAGCCCGTCTGCAGCTCAGAGGGCCCGCGAATCGTGTACTGCGAATAGTGGTAGAGCGGATAGATCGGCGCCGCGTTGAGCAGCAGGGCCAGCACCGCTACGCCGCCAAACAACGCCGTCTGCCGCAGATAGGGCTTGAGCGCTCCGCCACGGATGGCCCGCACCGCCTCGGCGATCACCACCGCCACCGCCACCAGCAGCAGATAGTAGGTCATCTGCAGGTGGTTGAAATAGAGGTGCACCCCGAGCACCAAGAGCAGCACCGCCGCCGCCGTGAAGCCGCGCACCCAGCTCGGCGCGCGATAGCCCCACACCAGGGCCCAGAGCACGCCCGGCGCTAGCATAAGCGCATGAATCTTGTTCGTATGCCCCGCCTCGATCCAGGCTAGGTGAAAGGTGAAAAAGCCATAGGCCACCCCGCCCGACGCCGCCAGCAGCGGCTGCACCCCACACACCCGCAGCAGCAAAAAGCTAAAAAGCATCCCCCAGAACAGCAGCCCGATGGGGTAGGGCAGGCCTAGGTTCAGCACACGCCAGGTCTTGACCAGCACATTGCCCGCGTACTGAATCGAGATCGTGATGGCCGGCATGCCACCAAACATCGACTCGCTCCAATAGGGCTCTTGACCGGTGCGGGCACGATAGTCGTCCACGTTCTTCTGCATGCCCTTGGCCTGGATCACGTCGCTCTGGGGCAGCACTTTTTTACCGCCTACCAAGGGGGAGAAAAAGGCGAACGACAGGCCAAAGAGCAGCGCCACGGCCAGCAGGTCGAGCCGAAACGTGGGGGTTTTCCAGAATGGGGTCACAGGCATCAAATCAGCCTGCGAAGGTAGCCACATCGCCCGCCCCACCCGCGCCTCATACGTAGTCGAGGCAGATGCGCTCGGCGGTGACGCTCAGCCGCGCGCGCGCGCCGTGCACCCAGGCCATATTCTGCGCGCCGTGGCCGATGGGCAGGCCCAGCGCCACCGGGCAGGCATAGGGCGCCGTGTGGTGGGCGATCATGTCGGCCACGTCGCCGCCAAAGGGGCTCTCAGGCTTTTCCTTCAAGTCGAGAAACTGCCCCACCACCAGCCCCGCGATGCGCTCGAAGGCACCCGCGCGCCGCAGCTGCAGCAGCATCCGGTCGATGTGATAGCTGTATTCGTCCAGGTCTTCGATCACCAGCAGGCTGCCCTCGAGCGGCAGGGCGTCGCGCGAGCCGATTAGGTGCACCACCAGGCTGAGGTTGCCACCCACGAGGGGCCCCTCGGCCACGCCCGCGCGCAGGCCTGTGGGCTTAGATACGTTCACATCGAGGCTCGGGGCCGCCCCGGCCAGCGCCTGCCACACACTCGCCAGCGAGGCGGCCTCGAGGCCGAAGCGCGGCGCCCAGCTGATGCCCATCGGCCCGTGCACGCTCGCCACCCCCACGCGATAGAGCGCCGCCAGCAGAGCCGTCACGTCGCTATAGCCCACCACCCACTTGGGCCGCTGGGCGATGCCGCTCAGGTCCACCGCCTCCAGCAGGCGGCTCGTGCCATAGCCCCCGCGCGCGCAGAGCACGGCGGCGATGTCGGCGTCGTCGAGGGCCCACTGCAGGTCGCTCAGGCGCTGGGCGTCGGTGCCCGCCCACTGGTGGTGCTGCGCCAGCAGGTGAGCCCCGCGCACGGGCACGTACCCTGCCTGGCGAATGGCCGATTCCATCAGGCGCACGTCGGCTTCGTCCACGCGGCGGGCGGTGCTGATCAGGGCTACGCGCGCGCCGGGCGCGAGCGGCGGCGGCGTCAGCACGTGGTGTGGGTGAATGCTGCTCACGGATTCGAGGCCAGCTGCGCCAGGGCCAGGCGATAGAGCACGCGCGCGCCCACGATGGCATCCCAGGCGTCTTCGCCCTCGGGCACGTCGGCGGGGATGCCCACTTCGTTCAGGTCAAAGCCCACGATGCGCCGCCCCGAGCGCACCACCGCTTCGATCAGGTCGAGCGTCTGTTCAAAGCCGAGCCCGTCGGGCACGGGCGTGCCGGTGTGGGGGCAGAGGCTGGGGTCGAGCCCGTCGATGTCAAAGCTCACAAAGACCCGCTCGGGCAGTGCCGCCACGATGCGTGCCGCCTGCTGCGCCCAGGTCTCGCCCTGGTGCTGCCCGCGCCGCATCGCCCGCTGGGTGAACTGCACCACGCGCCCCTCGCTGGCCGCGGCTAGGGCCACCTCGCTATGACCCATGTCGCGCAGGCCCACCTGCACCAGGCGCGTGAGCTGCGGCAGCGCGAGGGCGTTATACATCACCGAGGCGTGCGACTGCTCGAAGTCCTCATAAGCCTCGCGCAGGTCGGCGTGGGCGTCGATCTGCAGGATGCCAAAGTCGCCATAGTGCTCGCCCACCGCCTCGAAAAAGCCCAGCGGCGTCGAGTGGTCGCCGCCCAGCAGGGCCACGAGTTTGCCCCGTCGCAGCCAGCTCAGCGTTTGTTCTTTTACCCAAGCGGTGCGCGCGCGCGAGGCGGCGTTGACTTCGTGTACAAACGCTGTGGTGTCGGCTCCGGTGGGGTCGACGAGTTCGCTGATGTGGGCGGCTGCTTTGGGTCGCAGGTGGGCGGCGCGCTCGGCCAGTTCGGCATCGACCGGCAGCAGGTGAATGCCCCGCCGCCACGCCTCGGGGTGATGGGCGTCATAGAGGTCCACCTGCAGCGAGGCCTGGAGAATCGCCTCGGGGGCAGCGGCCGTGCCGGTGCGATACGACACCGTCACCTCCCACGGCACGGGCAAGATCACCAGCGCGGCCTGCTCGGCCGTGTGGGGCAAGCCAAAAAGGCTGCCGCCTGCGGCCACGCCGCTGGGGTCGAAATCGTCTAACTGCACGTCCGAAGCCATGATGTTGCGTCGCGAGGGTGGGGGAATGTGCCTGCAAGCTAACACGCCCCCGCGCCTACCTTTGCCCCCCACCAACTGCCGAATCGTATGACGCACTGGACCGGCACCGGCGTGGCCCTGGTCACCCCCTTTGACGCCTCGGGCGCGCTCGACCTGCCCGCCCTCACTCGACTCGTTCACCACGTCATCGACGGCGGTGTCGACTACCTCGTGCCCCTGGGCACCACCGGCGAGAGCGCCACGCTCAGCCCCGACGAGCAGGCGCAGGCGATCACCACCGTGCTCGCCGCCAACGCCGGTCGGCGCCCCGTGCTGCTCGGCTGCGGGGGCAACGACACCGCCGAGCTCGTCCGCCGCCTGCGCCACTACGACGCCACCTATGCCGTCGACGGCTACCTCAGCGTCAGCCCCTATTACAACCGCCCCACGCAAGAGGGCATCTACCGCCACTTCCGCGCGCTGGCCGACGCCACCGCCCGCCCCCTCGTGCTCTACAACGTGCCCGCCCGCACGGGCTCTAACGTGCTGCCCGAGACGGTCGTGCGCATCGCGCGCGACGCCCCCAGCGTCGTGGCTGTCAAAGAGGCCTCGGGCAACCTCGAGCAGGGCATGCTCATCTGCCGCGATGCCCCCGAGGGCTTCGCCGTGCTCTCGGGCGACGATGCGCTCGCGCTCGCGGGCCTGGCCGTGGGCTATCGCGGGGTGATCTCGGTGGTGGCCAACGTCGCCCCCGCGCCGTTCAGCACGCTCATTCGTCAGGGCCTAGCGGGCGACTTCGCAGCCGCCGCGCGCACCAACCTGCAGCTGATCGAGCTCACCCACGCCCTCTTCGCCGAAGGGAATCCTGCCGGGGTCAAGGCCGCCCTCGCCCAGCTCGGCATCTGCCAGGCTCACGTGCGACTGCCGCTGGCTTCGGCTTCAGCCGCCCTCATTCAGCGGCTTGATCGTTCGCTTAGCGTCCTGAAAAACCGGTAGCGATTTCGGCCAAAAACAGACAATTCTGCCTCTAAACAGGCCATCCGGCATCATCCGTTTGGGGTTTGTTAACATGTTCGTTCCGATTTCGCAACCGAACGAACGTTTCGCCGCCTAAAATTGCGTCGCGTTGCGGGCCCAACCCCGTTCGCCAACTTAATCCCTCCTCAGTTTATGAAACTGTTCTTCCGTTCACTTCTCGTTGTGGCGTTCGTCGGTCTCTTCGGCGCTGCCAACGGCCAGTTCCAGATTGGTGCGGCCTTCAATGGCATCGCTCCGCTGAGCCCTGCCGCGATTTCTGACGGCTACAAGTTCGGCTTTGGCGGCACCCTGATCGGCCGCTATGCCCTGAACGACAACCTGCGTGTCGGTCTCGATGTTGGCTTTTACAGCCACAGCGGCAAGGTGACCTCCGATCTGACCGCCCGCTTTATCCCCATCAACGCTGTGCTTGACTACAGCTTCACCACCGAGGGCTTCCAGCCTTATGTGGGTGTGGGTGTGGGTCTGACCAGCACCACCACCAAGGTGTCTTTCCTCGGAGGCAGTGTTTCGACGACGAGCACCAACTTCAACGTGGCTCCGACCCTCGGCTTCCGCTATGGCCTGAGCGACGCCCTCGACCTTGACTTCAACGTCAAGTACAACATCATCTTCAGCGATGGCGACAGCGTCGGTCTGCTGCCCATCGGCCTGGGCGTGGTGTACAAGCTGAACTAAGCTTCGGCTTACCTTATCCGTCATCAGCCCCGCCATTCGGCGGGGCTGATGCGTTTTATGGCCTGTCAGTTAGGCCCGAGCCCGTCGGCTGCGTAGGATTGCAGCGCCGTGCGCCGATTTGCCTCCCTCCTCTGCCTCCTCGCGCTTGGGGCGCTACTGCCCGAGCCGCTGCGCGCCCAGTGGGATGTCGGCACGGCCGGCACGCTCGTGCTGCCGCTGGGCCCGAGCAGCCTCACCGAGGCCTTCGGCTGGCCGATGGGCGGCGGGCTGAGTGTGCGCTATAGCCTGCGCGAGCGCTGGCGCCTGGGGCTGAGCGTGGCCTACTGGCAGATAAGCTACAGTGGCGAGGCTGTGACGGCCCCCGGCAGCGGCGACCCCGAGCTCGGCCTAGCCCCGCTGCTCCTCGGCGTCGAATACGCCGTGCTGCCCGTCACGCGCACGCGGCCGATCGAGTTCTATGCCGGGCTCGACGTGGGCTACCTGCTCATCCGCGAGGTGCAGGACCAGGGCGGCGCGCGCCGCCGCTTGCCGCCCACAGGCGCGCTAGCCGCTGCGCCCGTGGCGGGCCTCCGCTATCCACTGAGCGATGCCCTCATCGCCGAGGCGCGCCTGGTGCTGCTGGCGGCCTTGCCTTCGGCCGACGCGCAGAGCCTTGCCTTCCGTGAGTCGGGTGTGGCCCTGCTGCCGGGCCTGTCGCTGGGCATGACCTGGCGCATCGCCCCCGACCGTCACCCGCGCTACCGACCGCGCACGCGTCGCCCCCCACGCCCCCTCAGCACCGACTAGCACGCCCCCAAAAGCAAACGCCCGACTGCTAGGCCGGGCGTTCGTGTTCAGCTCGAGGGCTTTAGTCGGCCTGCTGAGCCACCACCGTGAAGGGCAGCTCGATCTTCACCTCTTTGTGCAGCGTCACGATGGCTTTATAGTTGCCAGCGGCCACCACCTCTTCGGTGATCTCGATGCGCTTGCGGTCGATGTCGAGCCCAGCTTTCTTGAGCTCGTTGGCGATCTGCAGGGGCGTGATCGAGCCATACATCTTACCGTCTTTGCCCAGCAGGGCCGGCAGGCTGATCGTGGTGGTCTTCACCTTCTCGCCCAGGTTGATCGCCTCGGTCTTGATCTTCTCGAGGCGGTGGGCGGCTTGGCGCAGGTTCTCCTCGCGCACCTTCTTCATCGAGGGCGTGGCCGGCACGGCATAGCCTTTGGGGATGAGGAAGTTAAGCGCATAGCCGTCGCGCACCTTCACCACATCGTTGGTGTCGCCCAGCTTGTTGACGTAGGTCTTCAGAATGACTTCCATGACTTCGTGTGCTTACAGGCTTAGTCTTTCTTGAGGGCGTCGGTGACGAAGGGCAGCAGGCCGATGTGGCGCGCGCGCTTGATGGCCACTGAGAGGCGGCGCTGATACTTCAGACTCGTGCCCGTCAGGCGGCGGGGCAGGATCTTGCCCTGGTCGTTGACGAACTTGATCAGGAAGTCGGGATCCTTGTAGTCGATGTACTTGATGCCCGCCTTCTTAAAGCGGCAGTACTTCTTCTTCACCTCCTGGTTGGTGTTCAGCGCCAGATTGGTGGGGGCGGCGCCGATGTTGCCGCTGTTGATGTCGGGGCGCGGGCCGCGGTCGGGGCGATCGCCACGACCTTCGTTACGGCCGCCCTCGGGGCGGGTTTCGGCCGCGGGGGCCGTTTTGGCTTGAGCTTCTTGCACGTTGGGTTCCATCACCGATTGCGTTTAACGGGCCACTGAGGTCGATTTCGTTGACAGCTTCGACTTACGCTTTTGGTTATAGGCGTAGGCGTCCTTGTCCATTTTCACGATCAGGTGGCGCAGGATGCGCTCGTCGTAGCCGTACTCTTGATCGAGCTTAGCGTTGAGGTTGATGTTCTCAGTCTCAAACTCGGTCAGCACGTAGTATCCGCTGCCTTTGCGGCGGATTTCGTAAGCCAGCTTCTTCAAGCCCCAGTTTTCCTGGTGCGTGATGGCGGCGCCATTGTCGGTGAGGATTTTATTGAACTTCTTGACGATCTGCTCGACATCGCCTTGCGGCACATCGGGCGAAATCACCATGAAGGTTTCATAGGTGGGTTTCATGGGCATAAACAGTAGCCTGTTACGAAACGGGAGTGCAAAGGTAGGGAAAATGCCCATTCGCGCCACCCCCGTTGATTTTTTCGACAGCCGCCCCCTGCCCTGGGGACAAACGGGCCACCCCCAGCCCCCCTAAGCCCCCGTAAAGCCTCAAATTCGGGCCATGGACCTGCTGCTGATCGGCTCGGGGGGGCGCGAACACGCCCTAGCGTGGCGCCTCGCCCAGGCGCCCAGCCTGGGTCGCCTCTACTGCTGCCCCGGCAACCCCGGCACCGCCCGCCTGGCCACCAACGTCAGCCTGAACCTCGCCGCCCCCGAAACCGTGGTGGGCTTCTGCCGCCGCGAAAAGATCGACCTCGTCGTCGTGGGGCCCGAAGAGCCCCTGGTGCGCGGCCTGGCCGACGAGCTGCGCCGCTATGGCATCGCCGTGGTGGGCCCGGGGGCCGATGGTGCCCGCCTCGAGGGCTCGAAAGAGTTTGCCAAGGGCTTCATGCAGCGTCACGGCATCCCCACCGCGCGCTACGGCACCTTCGGGCCCGAGCAGCTCAAGGCCGCCTTCAGCCAGATCGAGAATATGAATACGCCCATCGTCGTCAAGGCCGATGGCCTGGCGGCGGGCAAGGGCGTGGTCATCGCTCCCACCATCGCCGAGGCGCGCGCCAGCGTCGAGCGGATGCTGGGTGGGCAGTTCGGCGAGGCGAGTCGGCGCGTGGTGGTCGAAGAGTTTCTCGAGGGCATCGAGGTGTCGGTCTTTGCTCTCTCCGACGGCACGCGCTATGTGCTGCTGCCCGAGGCCAAAGACTATAAGCGCATCGGCGAGGGCGACACGGGGCCAAACACCGGCGGCATGGGCTCGATCTCGCCCGTGCCCTTTATGACCGACGAGCTGCGCCAGCGCATCGACGAGCGCGTGGTGCGCCCCACGGTCGAGGGCCTGCGGCAAGACGGCATCGACTACCGCGGCTTTCTGTTTTTCGGGCTCATGATCGTGTCGGGCCGCCCCTATCTGCTCGAATACAACGTGCGCATGGGCGACCCCGAGACGCAGTCGGTGATGGCCCGCTTCGCCGACGATCTGCCCACGTGGTTGCTGGGCGCGGCCCAGGGCCGCCTGCCCGAGGGCGCGCCCCGCATCAGCGCGCAGGCGGCAGCCACGGTGGTGTGCGTCAGCCAGGGCTACCCCGGCGACTATGCCATGGGCCACCGCATAGACGGCCTCGACCGCCTCGAGGGCGCCACGGCCTTCCACGCCGGCACGGCGCTAGACCCCGCGGGCCAGCTCGTCACAGCGGGCGGGCGCGTGCTGGGCATCACCGCCACGGCCGACACGCTTCCACAGGCCCTCGAGGCCGCCCTGACCGGCGCCCGCCGCATCGCCTACACCGGCCGCACCTATCGCCGCGACATCGGCGCCGACGTGCTCTGAGGGCCCCCCCGCGTGCGTCCGAAAATCTGCTGACCTTGCCAGCCCCGCCGCTGCATTTCTGCCCTCCCCATGGCCCTGCCCAAACTCTTCTTGCTCGACGCGATGGCGCTCATCTACCGCGCCCACTTCGTCTTCGTCAACAACCCCCGCATCAGCAGCAAGGGGGTGAACACCTCGGCGGCCTTCGGCTTTTTGCTCTCGCTGCTCGAGGTGCTCGACAAAGAGAAGCCCTCGCACCTGGCCGTCGTGTTCGATAGTGAGAAGCCCACCTTCCGCCACGAGAAATACGAGCAGTACAAAGCGCAGCGCGAGGCTCCGCCCGAAGAGCTGATCGCCGCCATCCCCATGGTGCAGCGCCTCATGCAGGCCATGAACATAGCCGTGCTGCAGGCCGAGGGCTTCGAGGCCGACGACATCATCGGCACCATCGCCCTGCAGTGCGCCGACCAGTTTGAGGTCTATCTGATGACGATGGACAAAGACATGGCCCAGCTCGTGCGCGACAACGTGTACCTCTACCGCCCCGGCCTGGGTGGCAAGCCACACGAGGTGTATGACGCCGCGCGCGTGGTCGAGAAGTTCGGCGTGCCACCGGCGCTGATCCCCGACCTGCTGGGGCTCAAGGGCGACGCCAGCGACAACATTCCGGGCGTGCCCAAGGTGGGCGACAAAACGGCCATCGAACTGCTCAACCAGTTTGGCTCGCTCGAGGGCATCCTGGCCGGGGTCGAGCAGATCACCAAAAAGGCCATCAAGGCCAGCCTGATCGAAAACGCCGAACTGGGCCGATTCTCCAAAGAGCTGGCCACCATTCACTGCGAGGTGCCCCTGAGCCTAGGCCCCGGCGACCTGCGCATCGGCGAGCCCGACCGCGCCGTGCTCGAGCCGCTGCTGGCCGAGCTCGAGTTTCGCACGCTCGCCAAGCGCCTGCTGGGCGAGGCCGCCACGCCCGCAGCCACCAAGGCCCCCTCGGCGCAGCAGAACCTGTTTGGCGCGCCTACTGGTTCGCCAACTGCGCCTGTCGCCGAGGCCACCGAGGCCCCGACGGGCATCTATCGCCGCCTGGCCGACGTGGCCCACACCTACACCCTCTGCACCACACCCGAGCAGCACCGCGCAGCCATCGCGGCGCTGATGGGGGCGCGGCAGCTCTGCTTCGACACCGAGACCACGGGGCTCGACCCGCTCGAGGCCGAGCTGCTGGGCGTGGCCCTGAGCGCCGAGGCCCACACGGCCTATTACTTGGCGGTGGCTGACGAGGCCGAGGCCCGCGCGCTGGTGGCGCTGCTGCAGCCGCTCTTCGCCACCGACGCGCTTAAGGTGGCGCAGAATGCGAAGTATGACCTGGCCATCCTCACGCGCTATGGCCTCGAGGTGCGCGGGCCACTGTTCGACACGATGCTGGCGCATTTCTTGGTGCGGGCCGAGGGCCGCCACTCGATGGACGCCCTGGCGCGCGATCTGCTCGGCTACGAGCCCATCACCCTCGAGTCACTAATTGGCAAAAAGGGCAAGGGGCAAAAATCGGTGCGCGAGGTGCCCCTCGAGCAGCTGGGCGAATACAGCGCCGAGGATGCCGACGTTACGCTGCAGCTATTCAATGTGCTCACGCCACAGCTCGACACCGGCGAGCTGCGACGCTGCTTTGAGCGCATCGAGATGCCGCTCGTGCCCGTGCTGGTCGACATGGAGCGCGAGGGCGTGCGCATCGACACCGACTTCCTCGCTGACTACTCCGTCGAGCTCGGCAAAGAGCTCGACCGCCGCGAGCGCGAGATCTACCGCCTGGCCGGCGACGAGTTCAACATCAACTCGCCGCGCCAGCTGGGCGAGATCCTGTTCGACCGGCTCAAGCTGCGCGACAAACCCAAGCGCACCGCCACCGGCCAATACAGCACCGACGAAGAGACGCTCGAAGAGCTGGCCGCCGATCACCCGCTGCCGGCCGAGATTCTCGCCTTCCGGGGGCTGACCAAGCTCAAGAGCACCTATGTCGACGCGCTGCCGACGATGGTGAGCCCCATCACCGGCCGCGTTCACACGAGCTATAACCAGGCCGTGGCCATCACCGGCCGCCTGAGCTCGAACAACCCCAACCTGCAGAACATCCCCATTCGCACCGAGCAGGGCCGCGAGGTGCGACGCGCCTTCGTGCCTCGCGACGCCGACCACGTGCTGCTCAGCGCCGACTACAGCCAGATCGAGCTGCGCTTGATGGCCCACTTCAGCGAAGACGAGAACCTGATCGGCGCCTTCGCCCGCGGCGAAGACATCCACGTCGCCACGGCCGCGCGCATCAACGGCGTGCCCCTCGCTGAGGTCACATCCGACATGCGTCGCACAGCCAAGATGGCCAACTTCGGCATCATCTATGGCATCACGGCCTTCGGCCTAGCGCAGCGCTTGGGCATCGCACGTGGCGAGGCGAAGAACATCATCGACACCTACTTCGCCCAGTATCCGGGCGTGAAGCGGCACATGGAGGCCAGCGTCGAGCAGGCGCGGACGCTCGGCTATGTGACCACCCTCGGTGGCCGCCGCCACCACCTGCCCAACATCAAGAGCGCCAATCCCACCGTGCGCGGTTTTGCCGAGCGCAACGCCATCAACTCGCCCCTGCAGGGCAGCGCGGCCGACCTGATCAAGCTCGCCATGATCCGCCTGCAGCGCGAGCTCCGCGCCGAGGGCCTGCGCACGCAGATGATCCTACAGGTGCACGACGAACTCGTGTTCGACGTGCCGCGGGGCGAACTCGAGCGCGTGCGGCCGCTGGTTGAGCGGGGCATGACGCAGGCTCTCGAGGGCTTCGCTGAGCCGCTGCGCGTGCCGCTTGAGGTGGGCCTGGGCGCGGGCGCGAACTGGCTCGACGCCCACTGAGTGGTTGACTTCCGGTGGACAGACGGTGGAGTGGGGGTGGACAAGCCCCACCGAAACGAGCCGTTTGTTCAGAAAGCGTGGATAAGCCTGTTAAGTCTGTGTGAATCCACGTGGAAATGGGGAATTCGAGTGGATATTGGGTGCACAGGGGCGGCCCCTTGTCCCCTATCCCCACGCTATGCACCGTCGATTTCCCCTGTTGTTGATGCTGCTCGCTGTGCTCTCCACCGCCTGTGAACCGGCCCCCAGCACCTTCGCCAGCCGCGACTGGCAGGGCCACCGCGGCGCACGCGGCCTGCTGCCCGAGAACTCGCTGCCGGGCTTCCGCCGCGCGCTCGAGTTGGGTGTGACCACGCTCGAGCTCGACCTAGTCATCTCGGCCGATTCGCAGATCGTCGTGTCGCACGAGCCCTGGCTGAGCGCCGAGATCTGCACCATGCCCGAGGGCTACTTCATCGACCCGGCGAAGGAGAAGACCTACAACCTCTACTGCATGCGCTATGCCGACATCCGCCGCTTCGACTGCGGGGGCAAGGGGCATCCGCGCTTCAAGGCGCAGGTGCCGATGCGCACGCACAAGCCCACGCTCGCCGAGGTGGTGGCCGACGCCGACGCCTATGCCCGCCAGCTGGGCCGGCCCCTGCCGCGCTACAACGTCGAGGCCAAGTGCACCCCCGCCGGCGACGACGTCTATCACCCCCGGCCCGACCTGTTCGCGTCGCTCGTGGTGCGCGAACTCGTGCGGCTGGGCATCGACGAGCGCAGCACGCTGCAGAGTTTTGACGTGCGGGTGCTGCAGGCGGCCCACCTGGCCACGCCCCGCGTGCCGCTCGTGCTGCTGGTGGAGAACAGCGACGGCTTTGAACAGAACCTGCAGCGGCTCGCCTTCACGCCCTATGGCTATAGTCCGCAGCACGAGCTGGTGGACGCGGCGCTGGTCACCGCCTGCCGGGCGCGCGGCCTGCGCCTCGTTCCGTGGACGGTGAACGACTCGGCCGACATGCGGCGCCTGCTCGAGTTGGGCGTCGATGGCCTGATCAGCGACTACCCCGACCGCTTCCGGGCGTTTATCCCCGACAGCGAGTGGGTGCGCATGCGCGGCCGCGCGCAGCGCTGAGCGTGCAGGAACGGCAATGCCCGGCCACACAACGGGGGGTTATCCTCGTCGCGGTGCCGGGCGGTGCCGGATATCTCGCTACTGCTCTCCCGGCTGGGAGTGGGCGGTAGTGGGCTGATCAGCCCTGGGGTGCTGTCGGCTTTGTGGGCCTTCAGCGTTTTTGTGTCTCCCGACG
>VYMD01000147.1_pt1 | contig 19174 bp, 14 predicted proteins | sample 5115311 | NCBI WGS metagenome assembly VYMD01 (sample SAMN12291779, study PRJNA351875) | freshwater metagenome | isolation source: freshwater lake | place: USA: Michigan, Wintergreen Lake | collected 2013-08-08
GGCGATCAGCTGCCTGCCCAGCCGGTGCTGCTTGACGCCCACGCGTTCTGCTGCGAGGGCTGCCGCACGGTCTATCAGCTCTTGAGCGAGCACAAACTCTGCCAGTATTATCGCGTGGACCCCGACGCGCCCGCCGGTCTGCGCCCCCAGGCCGACAAGGCCGATGTGGCCGCGCTGGCCTATCTCGACGACGGCGAGCTGCGCGCGCGCCTGCACGACTACGTCGACGACACGCGCGCGCTGATCACGTTTTTCATCCCCTCCCTGCACTGCGCGGCCTGCCTGTGGCTGCTCGAGCAGCTGCCGCAGGTGCAGCCGGGCGTGGCCGCCGCCGAGGTGAACCTGCCCCGGCGCACGCTGCGCGTGCGCTATGACCCGCAGCGCCTGCGCCTGAGCGAACTCGCGGCCCTGCTGGGGCGCCTCGGCTATGCCCCACAGCTCGACCTCGACGCGGCGAGCAAGGGGCAGGGGCGGCGGGCCGACCCGATGATGCGCCGCCTGCTGACCCAACTAGGTGTGGCCGGCTTCGTGCTCGGCAATGTGATGCTGCTGAGCTTCCCCGACTACCTCGATCCGGGCGCGGTGAGCGCTGCGCTCGAGCGGCTGTTTGGCTATGTGTCGCTGGCGCTGGCGGTGCCACTGCTGTTCTATGCCGGGGGTGACTATCTGAGGCAGGCCTGGGTGGCGCTGCGCCGGGGGGTGTTTGCCATTGAGCAGCCGCTGGCGGCGGGCATGCTGGCGATGTTTCTCACGAGCGTGATTGAGATCGTCAGCCGCAAGGGCATGGGCTATATCGACTCGCTGGCGGGACTGATTTTCTTCCTGCTCGTGGGCAAGTGGATGCAGCAGCAGACCTACCGCGCGCTGGCCTTCGACCGCGACTATCGGGCCTACTTCCCATTGGCCGTGACGGTGCTAACCGGCGACGGCGAAGCGCGCATCCCGCTCATCCGCCTGCAGCGGGGCGATCGGCTGGTGGTGCGCAGCGGCGAGGTGGTGGCGGCTGACGCCGTGCTCGATTCGCCCGAGGCCTACCTCGATTATGCCTTCATCACGGGCGAGGCCGAGCCAGTGGCGCGCAGCCGTGGCGACCGGGTCTATGCCGGGGGCCGGCAGCTCGCCGGCCGCATAGAGCTGATCGTGCAGCAGCCCGCCGATCAGGCCGCGCTCACCCGCCTGTGGAACCACCCCGCTTTTGCACGCGCCACGCCCACGACGAGCTATAGCGAAACGGTGACCACACTGTCGAAATGGTTCACGCTGGTCACGGCCGTGGTGGCGTTGGCGGCGCTGATCTATTGGCTGCCGACAGATGCCCCCCGGGCGCTGAGGGGCTTCACGTCGGTGCTGATCATCGCCTGCCCTTGCGCGCTGGCGTTCGCGGCGCCGTTTGTGTTTGGCCACCTGACGCGCGTGCTGGGCCGCCATGGGTTTTATTTGAAAAACCCCGCCGTGATCGAGCGCCTAGCGCGGCTCGACACTCTAGTGTTTGACAAAACGGGTACGCTCAGCACACCCGACCACGTGCGCTGGCGCGCCACCGGCCCCGAGCTCGACCCCACCGAACGCGCGGCGGTGATGGCCGTGCTGCGCCAGAGCGCGCATCCACTAGCAGGGCGCATAGCGGCTGAGGTGGCCTGGGCCGACGGCCAGGCGCCACTGCACGTGGTCGAGACGCCCGGCCGGGGCGTGTCGGCAGAGGCCTATGGGCGCCTCGTGCGCGTGGGCCGGGCAGACTACGCAGGTGCCCCAGCTGAACTGAGCATGGCCGAGTCGGCGGTGCACGTGAGCCTCGATGGGGCCTATCGCGGCAGCTTTGCCGTGGGGCAGTCGGCGCGCGCGGGGGCGGGTGCCGCGCTGGCGGCGCTCGATCGCTATGAGCTGCACCTGCTGTCAGGCGACGCGGCCCGGCCCGAGTGGTCGGCGCGCTTCGCGGCAGAGCGGCAGCGCTTTGAGGCCACCCCCGAGCAGAAGCTCGACTATATCGCGCGCCTGCAGGCCCAGGGCCGCCGCGTGGGCATGGTGGGCGACGGGCTGAACGACGCCGGCGCGCTCAGCCGAGCTGATGCTGGCATCGCCCTCGCGGCCGACGCGACAACCTTCGCCCCGGCGTCGGATGCGCTGCTGGCGGCGGGGGCCCTGCCGCAGCTGCCCCGCTTCTTGCGCCTGGCGCGGCTAAGCCTGCGCCTGGTGCACATCTGCTTCGCCGTATCACTGCTCTATAATCTGATCGGCACCACCTATGCCGTGCAGGGGGCGCTCTCGCCCGTGGTGGCGGCCATTCTCATGCCCTTTAGCAGCATCGGCACGATCGCCCTGAGCACCCTGCTGGCCTATCTGGCTGCTCGACGCATTGGCCTGCTGCCGCTGCCACCTGACCAAAATCAGGTTTTGGGCTGAGGGGACTCACGGCCCCGCCCCCCCACGAGCCGGTACGTTTGTACCACTTCCCCAACGGGCATTTGCCCGCTGACCTCATACTACCCGCCGTGGACGTGATCTTCCTCTTGCTCGCCTGCTCGCTCAGCGTGGCGGCCCTCTTTCTCGGGGCCTTCATATGGGCGGTGCGCGCGGGGCAGTACGATGACACGACGTCGCCGGCGTGGCGGGCGCTGTTTGACAGCCCCGGCCACGTAGCCACACCCCCCGGCGACGACACTCGACCGACCCCCACCCGCTGACCCTGACCCCTATGGCACAAGACGCCGCTGCACCCCTCGAACACTTTGAGTATGACAACCGGATCGTGCGCGATTTCATCATCGCCTCGTGTGTGTTTGCCATCGTCGGCATGCTCGTCGGCGTCGTGGTGGCCTTTCAGCTCGTGTATCCGGCGCTGAACTTCGACCTGCCCTACACCAGCTTTGGCCGGATCCGGCCGCTACACACGAACGCGGTCATTTTCGCCTTCGTCGGCAACGCCATTTTTGCAGGCATCTATTACTCGATGCAGCGCCTGCTCAAGGCGCGCATGTTCAGCGACGCCCTCTCACGCATCCACTTCTGGGGCTGGCAGCTGATCATTCTCGCTGCGGCCGTGACCCTTCCGCTGGGCATTACGAGTTCAAAGGAATACGCCGAGCTCGAGTGGCCCATTGACATCGCCATCGCGCTGGTGTGGGTGGTCTTTGGTATCAACATGATCGGCACCATCCTCAAACGGCGGGTCAGCCACATGTATGTGGCCATCTGGTTCTACATCGCCACGTTCGTCACGGTGGCGGTGCTGCACATCGTGAACAGCTTTGAGGTGCCGGTCAACTGGGGCAAGAGCTACATGCTCTTCGCGGGGGTGCAAGACGCGCTGGTGCAGTGGTGGTATGGGCACAACGCGGTGGCGTTTTTCCTCACCACACCCTACCTGGGCCTGATGTACTACTTCTTGGTCAAGGCCGCCAATCGCCCGGTGTATAGCTATCGCCTGTCGATCATCCACTTCTGGTCGCTGATCTTCATTTACATCTGGGCGGGGCCACACCACCTGCTCTACAGCTCGCTGCCTGACTGGGCGCAGAGCTTGGGCGTGGTGTTCTCCGTGATGCTGATCGCGCCCTCGTGGGGCGGCATGATCAACGGCCTGCTGACCCTACGCGGCGCGTGGGACCGCGTGCGCGAAGACCCCGTGCTCAAGTTTTTCGTGGTCGGGGTGACGGCCTATGGCATGGCCACCTTTGAGGGCCCGATGCTCTCGCTGAAGAACGTGAACGGCATCGCCCACTTCACCGACTGGATTCCGGCGCACGTGCACGTGGGCGCGCTGGGCTGGAACGGCTTCATGACCTTCGGCATGTTCTATTGGCTGATGCCGCGCATGTTTGGCACCAAGCTGCACAGCAAGAGCCTAGCTAACGCACACTTCTGGATCGGCCTGGTGGGCATCATCACCTATGCCATCCCGATGTACTTCAGCGGCTGGCGCCAGGGCCTGATGTGGAAAGAGTTTACCGAAGACGGCTTCCTGCGCTACCCGAGCTTCCTCGAGACGATGGCGGGCATTCACCCCTTCTTCCACCTGACGCGGGCCCTCGGCGGCACGCTCTATCTGGTCGGCGTGCTGATCATGGTCTATAACCTGTGGAAGACCGCCACCGCTGGCAAGCTGATCGCCAACGAGGCCGATGCGGCCCCGGCCCTGCGCAACCCCGAGGTCCACGACGGCCGCTATGCCTGGCACCGCCAGTGGGAGCGCAAACCGGTGCTGTTCATGGGCCTATCGACCATCGTGATCTTGATCGGGGGCGTGGTCGAGCTGCTGCCCGCGATGCTGATCAAGTCGAACGTGCCGACCATCGCGAGTGTGAAGCCCTATACGCCGCTCGAGCTCGAGGGCCGCGACATCTATATCCGCGAGGGCTGCATCAGCTGCCACACCCAAATGGTGCGCCCGTTCCGCAACGAAGTGGAGCGCTATGGCGAATACAGCAAAGCGGGTGAGTATGTGTATGACCACCCGTTCCTCTGGGGCTCTAAGCGCACGGGGCCTGACCTGCACCGTGTGGGCCGGAAGTACAACGACGCCTGGCATTACACACACTTTGCCCAGCCCACAGCCACCTCGCCCGGCACGATCATGCCAGCCTACCCCTGGCTGCTCGAGAACGAACTCGACGTAAGCCAGCTGCCGAGCAAGATTCGCGCGCTGCGGCAGGTGGGTGTGCCATACCCTGAGGGTTATGAAGATCGCGCCGAGGCAGACCTGCGCGCTCAGGCGCAGACCATCGCCGCTAGCCTCAAGAGCAGCGAGATCACGACGCTGCCCGACCGCGAGGTGATCGCCATGATCGCTTACATGCAGCGGCTGGGCACCGACATCCGCTACACCAAGACGGAGCAGGCCATTACACCGGCCGCGGCGGGCCCACAGCTCAACCGCAACTCTAACTAAGGCCCTTCACCGCGTCTCTTTATCCACGACCGTATGCGCCACTTTCTCGAAACCGTGACTGGCCTGAGCATCTATCCGCTCATCTCGTTTGTGCTCTTCGGGCTGTTTTTCCTGGGCGTGCTGCTCTGGATGTTCACCCGCAGCCGGGCCTACTTCACCGAGCTGAGCCAGCTGCCGCTCGACGCGACCGACCGACCCGACCCCACCGTATAACCCACCACCGCCAACCCCTCAACGGATGTGCCATGAAACGCACGATGCCCCAATTCACACGCCCGCTGCTGATGCTGGCGCTGCCCCTGCTGCTCACGCTGGCGACGGCCACGACCGGCCACGGTCAGGATGCCGCCGCTACGGCGCCTGCGCCTGCGGCGGACGCCTCGACGGCGCTCGCCAATCAGCTGATCTGGCTGCTTTACATGTTAGCGGGGGTGGTGGTGATGCTGGTGCTGGCCACGCTGGTGCTGGTGGACTATCTCTATAAGAGCCAGTTTGGCCGCAGCATCTTCCCGAGTGTCAGCCTGCCCTTCCTGCAGTGGAGCCGGATCGCCGGCCTGAAGCCCGCCAAGGCCACGGGCAAGTTTGACGAAGACCTCGGCCACGACTACGACGGTATCACCGAGCTCGACAACTCGGCCCCGCCGCTGTTCAACTACATTCTCTATGGCACGATCGCCTTTGCGGTGATCTATCTGCTGAACTATCACGTGCTCGGCACAGGCGAGAGCCAAGAGCAGGAGTATCTGGCGGGCTCAAATGAGCTCGACACCCTGCGTGCCCGCGCCGCCTCGCTCGCCGCGAACAAAGTTGACGAGAACAGCGTGGTGCGCATGACCGAGGCCACCGCGCTGGCGGCGGGTCAGGCGACTTTCAACCAATACTGCGCAACGTGTCACCGCACCGATGGCGGTGGCAACATCGGCCCCAACCTGACCGACGACTATTGGCTGCACGGCAACACCGTACAGGCGGTGTTTAAGACGATCAAGTATGGTGTGCCTGAGAAGGGGATGATCGCCTGGCAGGCGCAGCTGACCCCGGCGCAGATGGCCGAGGTGACGAGCTATCTGCTGACAATGCACGGCACCAACCCGCCGAACCCAAAGGCACCCGAAGGTGAGCGCTTAGGCCCCCCGAGCGACAGCGCCCCCGCTGCGCCCGCTGACTCGGCAAAGGCCGCGCCGGCCGCCGGCAGCGCGACACCCCCGCTGAGTCCGCAGCACTAATACGCCGCACCGAACCCGCATTCGATGGCTGTCGCCCCGCCCCCGCCCGCCGAGCCCGCTGCACCGTCAGCCAGCTCGAGAGCGTTGGTGGACCCCGAGTTTGTCTACGCAGGCGACGACAGCTTTCGCGACACGCTGGGCACGGTGGGCCCTGATGGCAAGCGCAAGTGGGTCTATGCCAAGCAGCCGAGCGCGGGCCGATTCTACCGCGTGCGTACGCTCATCTATTGGCTGCTGATCGCGATTCTGGTGGCGATGCCACTCATCGAGGTGAACGGGCGGCCGTTCATGCTCTTTGATGTGTTGCACCGCCGCTTCATCGTCTTTGGGCAGGTGTTCTGGCCGCAGGACTTGTATCTGTTTGCCATCGGCATGATCGCCACGCTGGTGGGCATCGCGCTGTTCACGGTGGCGTATGGGCGGCTGTTCTGCGGGTGGGCATGTCCGCAGACGGTGTTTATGGAGGGGGTGTTTCGTCGGCTCGACGTGCTCTTTGAGGGCAGCGCCGAGCAGCAGCGCAAGCTCGACGCAGCGCCGTGGACGACAGACAAAGTGCTGCGCAAGGGCGGCAAGCACCTGACGATCGCGGCCGTGGCCTTCGTGGTGGGCAATGTGTTCCTCATGTACCTCATCGGGCGCGAGGCCTGGGTGCAGCTGGTCACCGACGACCCCCGCGAGCACCTAGGCGGCCTGACGGTGATGCTGGGCTTCACGGCGCTGACCTGGTTCAACTTCGCGCGCTTTCGCGAGCAGACGTGTCTGGTGGTGTGCCCCTATGGCCGCCTGCAGGGGGTGCTGCTCGATGCCAACTCGATCGTGGTGGCCTATGACTGGAAGCGCGGCGAGCCCCGCACGAAACTGAAGAAAAGTATGACGGTCGATCAGCGTGCGGCCGCTCCCGATTGCATTGACTGCTTCGAGTGCGTGCGCGTGTGCCCCACGGCCATCGACATTCGCAACGGCACGCAGCTCGAGTGCGTCAACTGCACGGCCTGCATCGACGCCTGCGACGCCGTGATGGACAAAATCGGCAAGCCCCGCGGCCTCGTGCGATATGCGTCGAAAAACCAGATCGCCCAAGGAAAGCCGTTCCGCTTCACAGGGCGGATGCTGTGGCTGTCTAGCGTGCTCACGGTGCTGGGGGCAGTGCTGCTGGTGCTGACCTTCACGCGGGCCGATGTGGCCACTACGCTGACGCGCCTGCCGGGCACCTCGTTTCAAAAGCTGGCCGACGGCCGCATCGCCAACACCTATAAGCTGCACCTGACCAACATGACCTTTGAGCCCAAGCAGATTCGGCTCGAGGTGATTGCGCCTGCGGGTTTCGCGCTCGAGCTGAGTGGCGCCCAAGCGGGGGTAATGCAGGTGCCCGGCGAGGCCATGCGCGAGGGTCTGCTGATTCTCGAGGTCGAGCCCAGCCAGCTACGGCGCTTTACCACGCCGGTGCAACTTCGCGTGCTCGAGGGCGCGACCGAGATCGCTACGCTGCAGACGTCGTTCTTGGGCCCCTTCTCGGGCAGCGCCGATTTGCTCAAATGACCCGATTCACATGACCAGCCCCGACACCAACACCCCGGCGATCACCCCTGCCCCCAGCCCCTTTCGCCTGCACTGGGGCAACGCCATCGCGCTGAGCTACGTGCTTTGGGTGCTGCTGATGCTGGGCTTCCTGTTTAGCACCTTCACCGAGGGCACCGACACATTGCAGCACGATCGGCCCTATGAGCGTGGGCTCGCGCACGAGCAGCGCATCGCCGCCGAGCGCCGCGCCGCAGCTGCCACCGAGCCTGTGCGCATGAGCCTCTCGGGCCAGACGCTCACCCTGAGCGGACCCAAGGGCGCCGTGGGCCGGGTGCACTTCATCCGACCCGACGATGCGGGGCGCGACTTCACCGTGCCCTTTGACCTGAGCGTGGCCGCCCAGCTCAGCCTGCCCCTACCGGCTGTACGCAAGGGGCGCTGGCGCAGCGAGCTGCACTACACCTGGCAGGGCGCTGACTATCTCGTCGCGGGCGAGCATTACCTGCAAGCCCCCTAAGCCACATGACCGCGCTGCTGCCACTGATGGGCGCGGGCCTGCTGCTGGGCGCGGCGGGCAGCCTGCATTGCGTGGGCATGTGTGGCCCGCTGGTGCTGGCGGTGCCCTCGCGCGGCATGGGCGGCTGGGCGCTCTATCACCTGGCGCGGGCCACGAGCTATGCACTCATGGGCGCCATGCTGGCCCTGCTGGGCGCGGGGGTGGCGCTGGCGGGCTGGCAGCAGGGGCTGAGCATCGCCCTGGGCCTCGGCCTGCTCGTGATGGTGCTGCTGGGCGGCCACACGCCGCGCGTGCCCGTGCTACAGCGGCTAAATGAAATCGTCGCGCGCGCGATGCAGCGCCTGCTGCGCGGCGCGGGTGGGCCCGCCTCAATGGCTGGCCTGGGCTTCGCCAACGGGCTGCTGCCCTGCGGGCTGTCGTTCGCGGCGCTGGTGGGGGCCTCGGCCACGGCCGAGCCCGTGGCGGGGGCAGCCTTCATGTTTGCCTTTGGACTGGGCACGGCGCCGCTGCTGCTCGTGCTTAGTGGGGTGGGGCGGCTGCCGCGCCTCAGGCGCTGGGCCTCGGGTGCGGCGCGCTGGGCGGCAGTGGCCGTGGCGCTGCTGCTGGTGGTGCGGGGGTTAGGCCTGGGCATCCCATATGTCAGCCCACAGCTGACCGGTTCGCCCGTGCACACCCCCGCGGCACAGGCCGCTCGGCCCAGCTGCCACTAAAGATTCGTGCGAACTATTGGCGCATCGCCTCGACCGGGTCGAGGTTGGCGGCGGCATTGGCCGGTAGGAAGCCCGCCAGCAGGCCCACCACGATCGAGAAGATCACGCCCACCATCAGCGACGTGAAGCTGATCACCACCGTTAGGCCAGCTTCGGCGGCATCGAGCGCCACCTGGGCGGCACCTGCCGCCAGCAGCATCAGACCCATGCCGATCAGGCCCCCAAAGACGCAGAGGATCACCGCCTCGGTGAGAAACTGCACCTGAATAAACCAGCGCTTGGCCCCGAGGGCTTTCTGCACGCCGATCTCGGCTGTGCGCTCTTTGACGGACACAAACATGATGTTCGCGATGCCAAAGCCGCCCACGAGCATCGAGAACAGCGAGATGATGATGCCACCCGTTTGTAACGCGCCGAACACGCTCTGCAGGCCCTGCAGCAGCATCTCTTGTTTGTTGATCGAGAAATCGTCTTCGCGCCAGGGCTTGAGGCCACGTGTGCGACGGATGAGGCCGATGGTCTCGGCCTCGACCTCGGGCAGCAGCTCATACGTGTTCGCGCGGATCGAGATCACCTTGTCGATCTGCCGACTGTTGGTGTTATACATCTGCGCGAAAAGCGTGAACGGGATCATCACAAACTCATCGGCCGACGGGCCGAAAAGCGAACTGCCCCGCCGCTCGACCACACCGATGATGGTCAGGCGCCGCCCCCGCACGTTGATCTCTCGGCCCTCGACCTCGGTGGTCTGGAACAGGTTCTCGGCCACTTTGTAGCCCACCAAGCAGACAGGTCGCCCCGCCTCGACCTCGATCGGCGAGAAGTAGCGCCCCACTTGCACGCCGAAGGGGTTGACCACGTTGTAGTCATAGGTCACGCCCGCCACGGTGCAGCCCTCGGCGCTGTAGCGGCCCGAGCGCACGGTCGCATTCGAGCGGGTGATCGATAGCGACACGCCCTCGACGTTCTTCAGATTCGTCTTCAGCGCCATGAAGTCAGCATAGCTGACCTTGGGGCGGTTGAAGAACTTGTACCAATCTGCCGAGTTGTCGCGCCACGGCCAGTTGTGCACATACATCACAGTGTTGCCCAGGCTCTCGAGGTTCTTGGTGACGGCGCGCTCGAGCGTCCCCACCAGGATGAAGACAAAGGTGATGGCGAAAATGCCGATGCTGATGCCGAGCATGGTCAGCAGGCTGCGCAGTTTATAGCTGCCCAGGGCGCGCCAGGCGAGTTTGGCCGATTCGAACAAGATGCGCAGCGAGGGGGTGTTCATGCGGGCGCGGTGGTTTGAGCTAAGTGCTTGGTCTGCCGTCGGTTATGAATGTCGTATATTTGCGCCCGCATTGGGGCATTCCTACAACCAAATATCCCGAAAAACGTTACCCCGCCCCGCCGCTTAACAGAATTTTAGGCGTTCTGCCTGACTCCTGCCCCTAAATCCCGCCATGAAGCTATCCGAGTTTGAGTTCACGGTTCCGCAGAACCTCATCGCCAGCAATCCTGTCAAGCCCCGCGACAACGCCAAGCTACTGGTCGTGCACCGCGCCGAGCGCCGCTTTGAGCACCGCCGCTTTCGCGACATCCTCGACTACTTCACCGAGGGCGATGTGCTGATCATGAACGACAGCAAGGTCTTTCCGGCGCGCCTCTACGGCAGCAAGGAAAAGACCGGGGCGCAGATCGAGGTGTTCATGCTGCGCGAGCTCAACCGCGACTCGCGCCTGTGGGATGTGGTGGTGGACCCCGCACGAAAGATTCGCGTCGGCAACAAGCTCTTCTTCGGCGATGGCGACCTGGTGGCCGAGGTGGTGGACAACACGACCTCGCGTGGGCGCACGATCCGGTTTCTGTTCGACGGCACCGAAGACGAGTTCTACCAGGTGATCGAGCGCTTGGGCGAGATGCCCCTGCCGGCCTACATCAACCGCCGGGCCAACGAAGACGACCGCGAGAACTACCAGACGGTGTTTGCGTCTAAAAAAGGTTCGGTTTCAGCGCCCGACGCGGGCCTGCACTTCACGCGCGAGATCCTCAAGCGCCTCGAACTGCAGGGCGTGGAGGAAGCCTTTGTGACGCTGCACACCGGCCTGGGCTCCTTCCGCGAGGTCGAGGTCGAAGACCTGTCGAAGCACAAAATGGACAGCGAGAGCTATGAGATCTCGGCCGAAGCGGCCAAAATCGTGAACCGCGCCAAGCAGGCCAAAAAGCGCGTCTGTGCCGTGGGCGCCACGACCATGCGCGCCGTCGAGTCGTCCGTTTCGAGCCAGCGTCTGCTCAACGCAGGCCGCGGCTGGACCGATAAGTTCATCTTCCCGCCCTACGATTTCTCGATCGCCAACGCCTATCTGACCAACTTCCACCCGCCCAAGAGCACCACGCTCATGGTCAAGGCAGCGTTCATGGACCACGAGTTCATGCTCGAGGTGTATAAGTCGGCCGTGAAGGAGAAGTATCGCTTCTACTGCTACGGCGACGCGATGCTGATTCTCTAGCAGATATGGCTGGGCGGCGCTGGGCGCTGGTGGTGGGCGGCGGCACCGGCGCACGCATGAGTGCCGAGCTGGGCACCGACCTGCCCAAGCAGTTTCTGCGCATCGGGGGTCGACCCGTGGTGGTCCACACCCTGCAGCGATTCTTAGACCACGATGCAGCGCTGCGTGTGGTGCTGGTGCTGCCCGAGGCCTATGTGGCCCACGCAGGCGAACTGGTGCTGACACACCTGACTGAGGCCGAGGCCGCGCGCATCAGCGTCGTGGCGGGCGGCGCCACGCGCACCGAGTCGGTGCGCCGTGGGCTGGCGCAGATCGCGGCAATTGTTGCCCCCCAGCCGGGCGACCTCGTGGCGGTGCAAGACGCCGTGCGTCCCTTTGTGAATGAGGCCATGATCGCCGCCAGCTATGCCTCGGCGGCTGAGCGCGGCTCGGGCGTGTGTTGCGTCGCGTCGAAGGCATCGCTGCGACGCCTGACCGACAGCGGCGCCACCGAGGCTGTGGACCGCACCCGCTATCTGGCCGTGCAGACGCCACAGACCTTTGCCCTGCCTCTGCTGCTCGCGTGCTATGCGCGGGCCGAGGGTGAGTTCACCGACGACGCGAGCCTGGTCGAGGCCCAGGGCCACCCCGTCTATACCGTGCCCGGCCGCTACGACAACCTCAAGCTCACCACCGCCGAAGACCTGCTGCTCGCCGAGCTGCTGCTCAAGGGCATCACGCCCGCCGACTACCTCTAGCAGGTCGTGGCGGGGCCTTTGCATCTTTTAACCTGCGCCAGCACTCTTTGGGCACATCTTTCCTCCTTTCTCACGCCTCCATTATGAAACGTATTCTTCAGACAGCGCTGCTGGCGCTGCTGCCCTTGGCGCTGCTCGCGCAGAAGCCCGTGGCGAACCAGTATCAGTTCTCGGTCGACCTGACCAAGTGCACCAACGATCAACTGCAGATCACACTGGTGCCCCCGAAGCTCAAGGGCAAGACAGCGATCTATCACATGCCAAAGGTTACGCCGGGCACCTACGCCATCAGCAGCTTTGGCCGCTTTGTCAAAGACATTAAAGCCTATGACGCCAAAGGCAACGCCCTGTCGGTCAAACAGCTCGATGAAAACAACTGGGAGATCAGCGACGCCAACAAGCTCGCCCGCATGACCTATCGCGTCGACGACACCTGGGATAGCGAGATCAAAGAGAACTTCATCTTCGAGCCCTCTGGAGTCAGCTTCGAGCGCGACTCGGCTTTTGTGCTCAACAACTGCGGCCTCTTCGGCTACTTTGACGACCTCAAGCGGGCTGAATACCGCATCACCATCACCAAGCCCGCCGACTTCTACGGCGCCACCTCGTTGGTGCCCGTCAGCTCCACCCCCACCACCGACGTCTGGTCAGTCGGAAACTACATGGACATGGTCGATGCGCCCATGCTCTACAGCCGCCCCGACACTGCCACCGTCGACGTCGCCGGCACCACCGTGCTCTTTGCCACCTATGCCCCCTCGGGCAAGAAGTGGTCGGCCGACCTCGCCAAAGCCATTCGCCCGATCTTTTTCGCTGCGAAAGATTACCTAGGTGGCTCGCTTCCCGTCAAGAAGTACGCCGTGATCAGCTACCTCTCGCCCACAGGCTTTAAGAGCGGCAATGCCGGCGCCCTCGAGCACTCTTACTCCACCGTGATGACCATCCCTGAGGGTCCGCTCGAGCAGCTCGCCCAGGGCGTCAAAGACATCGTCTCACACGAGTTCTTTCACATCGTCACCCCGCTGAACATCCACGCTGACGAGATCGGCGACTTCGACTACTCCGACCCCAAGATGAGCGACCACCTGTGGCTCTACGAGGGAGTGACCGAATACAACGCCCATCTCAGCCAGTTGCGCAGTGGCCTCACCGATGAAAACCACTTTCTGAACGAGATGATCGGCAAGATGCGCGCCAATGAGAGCTTCTATGGTGGCGACACGGTCTCGTTCACCAAGTTTAGCCGCCGCGTGCTCGAGCCGGCCTATCAGCGCTATTACGGCAACGTCTATCAGAAGGGCGCGCTTATCGGCATGGCCTTAGACCTGCAGCTGCGCAAGTGGTCGAACGGTAAGTATGGGGTCAACAACCTGCTGCTCGATCTCTCCAAGACCTATGGCCCGGCGAAGTCATTCAAAGACGAAGAGCTGTTTGACGAGATCGCGCGGCTGACCTACCCAGGCATCCGCGACTTCTTCCGCACACACGTCGAGGGCTATGCCCCGCTACCCTTCCAGACGCTGCTGGCTGAGGTGGGCATAGACTATCAGCCCAAGGTCAGCGAGATGGCCTATAGCACCGGCCTGATCCGCGGCACGGCGGCGCCGAACCCAGAGACGGGTAAGTTCTCGGCGGCGAATCTGTCGCAGTTAGGCAACGACATCACGCGTGCGCTCGATCTGCGCGAGGGCGACGTGCTGCTGAAGTTCAACGGCACCGACGTGACGATGCAGAACTATGTGCAGCTGCGCGCCGACTTTCTGGCCTCGGTCAAAGACGGCGATCCCATCGAGTGGGTGGTCAGTCGCAAGGCGGGCGACAAGGACGAGGAAGTGACCCTCAAGACCACCGCCAAGAAGGTCGAGCTCGCCACCAAACACGTGGCCAAGATCAAGGCCGACGCTACGCCCGAGCAGCTGGCTCTGCGCAAGGCCTGGCTGAAGAACTAAGCGCAGTCTCGCCAAACGCACGCGGCCCCACCATCTGGTGGGGCCGCGTGCGTTAAGGGGCACTCGTCCGCTAGCTGCTGCTGAGCACCCGCAGGCGGGCGTATTTGAGGATGATCGTTTTCTCGCCGCCCACGACGAAGCGGATCACAGCGCGTGGGTCATTGGCCGAGCCATCGACGCGCACCACTGTGCCGCGGCCAAACTTGCTGTGCTCGATCTCGACGCCCGGTGCCATCTGACTCGGGTCAGCCGCAGGGAAGTCGCCCGAGGTGGGCACGCTGGGCGAGGGCACGGGCCGTGCGCGCTCGTCGGTGCGCAGCGGTCGACCGGGCATGGGCTGATTCAGCGCATAGGGCGAGCTGGGGTGGCGGCCCGAGGGCGTGCCCATCGGTTTGCTCGGCGCAGGCGGCAGCTTGAGGTACCGTGCGTCGATCTCGTCGAGGAAGCGACTCGGCTCGTTGTATTGCACGCTGCCGTAGCGGAAGCGCGAGCGGGCGTGCGACAGCGTCAGCCGCTTCTCCGCGCGGGTGACGGCCACATAGAACAGGCGGCGCTCCTCTTCGAGATCTTCGCGGCTCTGCTGCGCCATCACGCCGGGGAACAGGCCTTCCTCAAGCCCCACGACGAAGACCGACTTGAACTCGAGCCCCTTCGCCGCGTGGATCGTCATCAGCGTGACGAAGTCGTCGTTGCCGTCCTGCGAGTCCTGGTCGGTGAACAGCGCGATCTCGGCCAAGAACGCGCGCAGGCTACGGTCTTCGAGGTCGAGCTGGTCGCTGAACTCGCGTGCGGCATTGATGAGCTCCTGCACGTTTTCGACGCGGCTGTTGCCCTCGGTTGTGTTGTCTTTATAGAGCTCGGTGAGGATGCCGCTGTGCTTGGCGATGTAATTCACGGCGTCGTAGGCCGAGTCGCGCGCCGCGATCGCCTGGAAGGTCTTGATGAGCATCGCAAACTCTGCCAGGGCAGTGCCCGCGCGGCCGAGGTTGAGGCCGGGGGCCGCCAGCAGGGCCTCCCACAGCGAGCAGCTGTTCTTGCTCGCGAAACTGCGCAGGCGCTCGAGCGTGACGTCGCCGATGCCCCGACCGGGATAGTTCACCACGCGCTTGAGCGCCTCTTCGTCGGCAGCGTTGATGGCCAGGCGCAGATAGGCCACCACGTCTTTGACCTCCTTGCGCTTGTAAAACGAGAGGCCACCGTAGATGCGATAGGGGATGCCCGCGCGGCGCAGGCCATCTTCCACCGCCCGGCTCTGCGCATTGGTGCGGTAGAGCACGGCAAAGTCGCGGTTGAAAAAGCTCAGCACCATCTTCTGCTCGCGCACGCTGTCGACCACGCGCTGGGCCTCCTCTTGCTCGGTGCCCGAGGCCAGCACGGCCACGCGCTCGCCCTCCTCGTTTTCGGTGTACACCAGCTTCGGAATCTGGTGCTTGTTGTGCGCGATCACCTCGTTGGCTACCGCCACGATGACGCCCGTGCTGCGATAGTTCTGCTCGAGCTTATAGAGCTTGAAGTCAGGATAGTCGTTCTGGAAGTTGAGGATGTTCCCAATGTTCGCCCCGCGGAAGGAGTAGATCGACTGTGCGTCATCGCCCACCACCATCAGGTTCTCGTGCACGGCGGCGAGCTTCTTCGTGATGATGTACTGCGCGTGGTTCGTGTCCTGATACTCATCCACCAACACGTATTTGAACTTGTGTTGGTATTTGTAGAGCGCCGCCGGCTGCTTCTCAAAGAGCACGACCATGTTGAACAGCAGGTCGTCAAAGTCCATCGCATTGGACTGAAACAGGCGGCTCTGATAGAGCGCATAGACCTTGGCCGCCACCTCGCTAAAATCGTCTTCCACCCACTGCCGCTGAAAGTCGGTGGGCGAGACGAGGTGGTTCTTGGCGGCGGAGATTTTGTTCTGGATGCTGCGGGGCTTGAAGGTCTTGTCGTCCAGCCGCAGCTCTTTCAAGATCGATTTGACCAGGCTCTGACTGTCGTCGTCGTCATAGATGGTGTAGCTGCTCGTGTAGCCCAGGTGCTCGGCCTCGACGCGCAGAAAGCGCGAAAAGATCGAGTGAAAGGTGCCCATGAACAGGCTGCGGGCCTGTGGGCCCACCAGGCGCCCGATGCGGTCGCGCATCTCACGCGCGGCTTTGTTCGTGAACGTCAGCGCCAGCAGCTGAAAGGGGTCGGCGGCGCCGGCGTGCAGCAGGTGGGCTAGGCGATAGGTGAGCACGCGCGTCTTGCCCGAGCCAGCGCCAGCGATCACCATGGCGGGGCCATCGACGTGCAGGGCGGCGGCGCGCTGGGCCTCGTTCAGCTGGTCGAGATAGGGCGGATGGCTCATGGAGAGGAAAAGGACTTCGGGGGCGTCAGCCCCGCACAAAGCTACCCACCCCCAACGCCGAGGGGGCCCCACTAGGTGCGCCCGATGCCCACAGGGTGGGCCATAGCGCCCACGAGCCCAATGCTGTGGTGGAAAAAAGCATACCCGGTCCCGCCTAGGGCAGGCAGACGCCCCGGGCCGACATCCACGGCAGGATCAGCACCCGCAGCCGCCCAGCCCGAACCGCCGGGTCGGCCTCAGCCCAGGCCCGCGCCGAATCGGCCGACGGCGCCACGAAAACGCCGATGCCCATCAGGTCGGTGCCCCCAGGCACCTGCTTGGTGAGGATGGGCCCAGCCATCACGAGCTTTTTAGCGTAGTACAGCCGGTCGAGATGCGCCAGATGAGCCGTCTGGATCGCCGCCGCCGTGGCCGAGTCCTGATCCCGCTTCGGGCCCTTGAGCAGGTGCAGCAGATAATAGGTCCGCATCTCGAACTGGTCGATCGGTGCCTTGGCCTCGGGGGCCTTATCGGGGGTCTTCTGTTGTGCCAGGGCGAGGGGGCTGAGGCCGAGCAGCAGCACGAGGGTGATCAGAGCACGCATGGGCAAAGGGATAGTAGCTTAGTAGAAGCAAAATACAGACATGCGCATACGATCCCTCCGATGGGCAGTGCTGCTACTGGGCCTGGCGGCCGGGCAGGCTGCGGCCCAACCGAACCTCGAGGTGAGCCTCGGCCTTATGGGCGGTTTCACCTCAGGCCACCTGCGCTATCAGACCTCGCGCGAGGGGGCGCCCTCACCGCTGGCCGAGTCAGAGACCGGCGCCGCTTGGGGCCTGACACTGCAGTTCAAGGCTCAGCGCCTCGGCGTGGGCCTCGGCCTCTACGAAGCTGTGCTCGGCGGCACCCTCGTGCGCGAGCAGGAGCAGATACTCGACGCCAACACGCGGCTGAGCTATCGGGGCGTCGAACGCTTTCGGATGCGCTATTTCGAACTGCCCATCTCTGCCAGCTACTATGTGGTCGACCGGCCGCGGCTGCGCTGGCAGCTCGGCGGCGGCCCCTGGCTGGGCTTTGCTGAGAGCGGCGCCTACGAACTCCAAGAGCGCGTCGTGACCACCAGCGCATTTGACCAGGTCATCTCGACCAACGGTATTCGCATCGAGATGAAAAAGGATGGCATGACCCGCAACGCCTCGCTGACCGGCACCACCGTGGGTGTGCATGCGTTCACCGCACTCGAATACCAACTCGGTCCGCGGTGGTGGGTGGCGGCCCGCGCGCGCTACACCTGGGGCCTCACCGATGTCCAGCAAGACCTCGGTTCACAGCCGTGGACCGAAGACCTCTACACCCACACGCTGCTCGTCGGCATCGGGCTGAGCTACAGCCTGCGCACCGAGGGCGACTAGACTCAGCGCAGAGAGATTAAATTTTGCGTGCGTCATAGTTGGCTATGCCAGTTCGCAACATATTCACGGCATGAAAAACACACTCACGTTCAAACTGGCGATTGCTGGCCTGCTGCTGCTCACAGCTGGCATTGCCCAAGCCCAAAGCCCCCACAGCATTTCGATCGGTTTTGGGGCAAACTTCTCTGACATAGCCGTGACGATCGATGGCGAGTCCTCCGAAGACAATCCGTTCTCGAGCCGCTCCGGCCTTCAATTCGACTTCGCCTACCGGTATCGGAAGAATGCCTTCGCACTAGATGTATTCCTAGGTTACTCCCAGCAGGGGGCCGAGCAGAAGGTGTCCGAGTTTGCGACGAATGGGACGTTTTCCGAGCGTGTAGAGGGTACGGCTCGTGTTCGCTATAATTATGTCTACCTCTCGCCGGTGTTTGGTGTTAACCTCGAGGCACTTAGCGGATCACAGCCCGGTAAGTTTCATGCACGATTAGGTTTAGGGCCTTGGATCGGTATCGGTGTCGGCGGGACTTCTAAAATCGATCTGACGATTACCGAGACGGGGCCCGGTTTCACGAGTGTTACACGCATTCAAGACAGCGGTGAGATCGAAGTAGGCAGCGACAATCCAGGGCAGATGAACGGCCTGATTTTCGGGGCTCAGCTGGCGCTTCGCCTTGAGTTGGACCTCAGCGATCGCGTGAGCATCTACATTGACCCTCGTTACCTCTTTGGCCTGAGCGACATCACGCCTGACGGCAGCAGCTCAGGACCGAACGTCAACCTACTGCACCGCACGGCGACCGTGACAGGTGGCGTGGGCATTCGACTTTAGGCTGCCCGTCGGTCTTAGAACTCGCTGGCGGCGATGTCGCCCTCGTCTGGCGCAGCAGCTCTTCGGCCGCCGGTGCCCTGGGGCAGGGCACCGGCGGCCGAGATGGCCTCGCCGATGTCGGCCCGAGGCGCAGGCGCGAGCCACGCCAAGCAGAAGATTCCTCGTTGCGCTCAGAATGACACACGAGCGCAGAAAACAACACACCCCAACCCACGCTCGCCGCAGGCGAGCCCCCTATCAGTGGAAAGGTTGAGCCGCCCAAATAGCGGCAAAGAAAGCGCAGCCGAGTGCCGCCGCAGGTGGCACGTAGGCGCCCGCGGTTTCCAGCGGCAAGGCCCTTCCACCAGGCCGCCAAGCCAGCCCCGATGGCTATCGGGGGACCCAGGCGCAAACAGCGCCCCAGGCGCTTGCTGGAATGCGGCCGCACCCGGCCGCATTCCAGCGCCCCAGCACCGCAAAGCGACACCTCCCCTTGACCCCGCTCACCACACAGCACACTTTTGTCCTAGAGGCGCTTCACCGCGCTCAGGTGGTCAGGTCCGTAATCCACTAGCGCTCCGAAAGGGGCGTTCT
>VYMD01000149.1_pt1 | contig 19083 bp, 17 predicted proteins | sample 5115311 | NCBI WGS metagenome assembly VYMD01 (sample SAMN12291779, study PRJNA351875) | freshwater metagenome | isolation source: freshwater lake | place: USA: Michigan, Wintergreen Lake | collected 2013-08-08
ATGGGTTGGAAACATGAAGTGGAATTGAGAGTCGGAGTTGAGTTGGCATATAAGGAATTTAGTGAGAAAAATAGGTGTTAGAAACCCGCAAAACGTTTCTTGGCGGAGACCTTAATAACGAAATTGAGCGAAACTAGGAGAATATGATGAATGCTAAAAAATTCCAGAAGAAATTTGTGATCGAAACACTGATTAAATTGGTTTGGATATAATAGATGATATCCTTAATCCATCGATTATGGATGAAATTTCCAAAAAAAAGAAGGATGCAGTTTACCTTTCTTTTCGGATTAATTGTATTTTCTACTTTTACAGAATTATTCACCATTGGCGCCATTATCCCTTTTATCAGCGCATTAACAAATCCAGATCTAATCCTAACATACATTCAGTCCATCTCAGACAATTTCGGAATCGATATGGTCTCCCTTATAAATCCTTCAAATTTTCAATTTGTCTTTACTGCACTTTTTGTTTTAGCAGTACTTTTGTCCGGAATCATACGAGTCTTCCTAGTTTACATCAATACAAAGGTTTCTTTTGCCGCTGGAAACGATATTGGTGTAGAGATTTTTAAAAGAACTCTATATCAAGATTATGAATCCTTGATTTCTCGGAATAGTAGTGAGATCATCTCCGGAATAACCCTTAAGGCAAAACGAATGATCAACTCTGTTATCGTTCCTGCAACAAATATTATCAATGCAGCCCTTTTTCTCTTGTTTATAATGATTATTTTCCTGAACTTGAATCCGCTTCTTTTTATAGGATGTGTAGGTTTTTTTGGCATCATTTACTTTGGGATAGGTTTGAGCGTTAAGCGAAAGTTATACGAAGCTGGTCGAGTTGAAACTATAGAAAATCATATTGTAGTCAAATTGGTGCAGGAAGGAATGGGTGGAATTCGAGATATCCTTGTTGATAACAAACAAGATTACTACCTAAAGCTTTTTTCCGAGTCTGATAGACGATTTAGAAATTCATCTGCATTGACTACTTTTCTTTCCTTAAGCCCTAGGTATGTGATCGAAATGATCGCCTTGGTTATTTTGGCGGGATTAGTCTTTTATTTGGGTAGGGAGGAAAATCGAATTTATAATTCCATTTCCTTTCTTGGAGCACTTGCAATTGGAGCGCAAAGGATTCTTCCCATAATGCAAAATGCATTCCAAAGTTGGGCTAGTCTTCGTTCTGTAACTCCTACAATGGAGGAAGTTTTAGAACTATTAGATCAACCTGTTAATGATAAACAGATAGAAAAACCAGTAAAAATTGATTTCAAGGAAGAAATCCAATTTTCAAATGTATCCTTTAAATATAGATCCGCTGATAAACATAGTTTAAAAAATGTTAACTTACTTATCAAGAAAGATTCAAAAATAGGCATCGTCGGAGAGTCTGGTAGTGGTAAGAGTACTTTTTTGGATCTATTGATGGGACTTCTCAAACCATCAGAGGGAACCATTTACGTCGATGGAATGCCAATTGATGATTTTAGTATCCTAAGCTGGCAACGGCAAGTTGCTCATGTTCCGCAGTTTATTTTTTTGGCAGATACTAGCATAAGAGAAAATATTGCTTTTGGCTTAGCAAAAGATGAAATAGATGATGCTTTGATTTATGAATCAGCAAAGAAAGCGAAAATCTATGACTATATAGAAACTTTGCCAGAAAAATGGGATACAAGGATTGGCGAACGAGGTATTCGTTTATCTGGTGGACAAAGACAACGAATCGGAATATCAAGGGCATTCTATAAAAATGCTAAGGTAATCATATTTGATGAAGCAACTAGTGCATTGGATACGGCAACGGAAAACGATGTGATGGATGCTATCAATTCCCTTGATCAACAGTTAACAATTATAATTGTAACACATAGGCTTAGCACACTCGAAAATTGCGATCTTATTTATGAGTTAAAGGAAAGTAAAATAGTCAAAAAAAATACTGAGAGAGGTAAGTAATGAAAACATTTTTAATTACAGGTGTAGCAGGATTCATTGGTTTTCATCTCTCAAAAAAACTCATTGAGCGAGGGGATGTTGTCGTTGGAATCGATAGTCTTAACGATTACTATGATCCAAAGTTAAAGTTAAAAAGAGTTTCAATACTAAATGATCTATCACATCGCGTTGGAAGTAGAGAAAATTTTAAATTCACTCAGTTGAATATTGCAGATTTGTCTTCCTTGCAAGATATCTTTGCTAAGAATAAATTTGATAGAGTTATTCATCTTGCTGCACAGGCTGGCGTGAGATATTCAATTGAAAATCCTCATGCTTATGTAGAAAGTAATCTTGTTGCGTTTACCAATATATTAGAACAGTGTAGAAGGAATTTTATTCCTCATTTAACGTACGCTAGCACGAGTTCGGTATATGGTGCTCACACGAAGATGCCCTTTTCTGAGCATGAAAGTGTTGATCATCCTCTGCAATTCTATGCGGCGACAAAGAAATCGAATGAACTAATGGCTCATAGCTACAGTCATTTGTTTGGACTACCGACAACAGGTCTTCGTTTTTTTACTGTTTACGGACCTTGGGGACGCCCTGATATGGCATTATTTTTATTCACAAAAAATATCTTGGAAGGAAAGCCGATACGAGTTTTCAATAATGGAAATCATACTAGAGACTTTACATTTGTGGAAGATATAGTTGTTGGCGTAATGAATGCTTCAGATAAGATAGCGGAGCCAAATCCTAGTTGGGATCCGAAAAATCCAGATCCTGCTTCAAGCAATTCTCCATACCGTATTTATAATATTGGAAATAATAATCCTGTTAATCTTTCAGAATACATTGAGGCAATCGAAGAATGTCTGGGAAAAAAAGCAATTCGGGAATTTTTTCCACTTCAGCCAGGAGACGTACCAGATACATTTGCTGACGTTTCTGATCTAATCAAGGATTTTAACTTTAAGCCCTCCACACCTGTAAACATTGGAGTAAAGAAATTTGTAGATTGGTATTTGGATTATTATGGCGAAAATCAAAAGTAGTGAAATTAAGCTAGGAGTTATAGGACTTGGCTATGTAGGCTTACCATTAGCAGTAGAGTTCGGTAAAAAAAGGCTGGTTGTAGGATTTGATATCAATGAAAAGAGGATCAAGGAGTTAACATTAGGAGAGGATCGTACTCTAGAAGTGAGTTCTGGTGAATTAGGTGAGGCAAAATTTTTACATTTTTCGCATGATAGAGAAGACCTTCTGGATTGTAATGTTTTTATAATTACAGTACCTACACCGATTGATGCTCACAAAAGACCAGACCTCAAACCATTGTTAAAGGCAAGTCAACTAGTGGGGGAAATACTTAAGGTTGGTGATATCGTTATTTTTGAATCGACTGTGTATCCAGGTTGTACTGAAGAAGACTGTATTCCAGTTATAGAGAGAGTGTCCGGACTAAAATATAATCATGATTTTTTTGCAGGTTATAGTCCTGAGAGGATAAACCCAGGTGATAAACTGCATCGTTTATCGAGTATCAAGAAAGTTACATCAGGTTCCAATGAACAAATAGGGAAGGTGGTTGATGCTTTATACAAGGAAATCATCGAAGCGGGAACACATTTAGCATCTAGCATCAAAGTCGCAGAAGCTGCTAAGGTAATTGAAAATACCCAGAGAGATGTAAACATTGCCTTGATCAATGAGCTAGCAATCATTTTCAATAAGCTTGGTATAGATACAGAGGCCGTACTTTTGGCAGCCGGAACTAAATGGAACTTTTTACCTTTTAGACCAGGGTTGGTTGGCGGCCATTGTATAGGAGTCGATCCTTACTATCTCACCCATAAAGCGGAGGCTATAGGCTATCATCCGGAAATCATTCTTTCAGGTAGGAGGCTAAATGATGGTATGGGTGGATACGTGGTCTCTCAATTTATTAAAGCCATGACAAAAAAAAGAATCCACGTAGATGGATCTCGAATACTAGTAATGGGATTTACTTTCAAAGAAAACTGTCCGGATATTAGAAACACTCGAGTTATTGATATTATTAAGGAGTTAGACGATTATAATGTTAAAGTAGATGTTTTTGATCCTTGGGTAGATGCTAAGGAGGCAAAACAAGAATATAAAATAGATATCGTAGAAAAGCCTGCCATTGCTGTTTATGATGGCATCATATTAGCAGTTGCGCATAGAGAGTTTCAAGAAATAAGTATGATAGAAATTCGATCGTACTTAAAAGACAATGGTATAATCTATGACCTAAAATATGTATTGCCTGCTGAAGAAGTAAACATGCGTTTATAATAAATTAACATAAATTAGGTAAATTAGATGTACGAAAACAAAAAAATTATCGCAGTTATCCAGGCGCGAGGAGGCTCCAAAGGAATTCCTAAAAAGAATATATATCCATTGAGTGGGCATCCTCTAATAAGTTATACAATTGCCGCTGCTTTGAAATCTAAGTATATCGATGAGATAGTTGTAACCACTGATAGCGAGGAGATAGCAGATGTTTCGCGAAAGTACGGAGCTCTAACGCCTTTTTTGAGACCGGCGAAATTAGCCGGGGATACAGTACTCTCGGTTGATTCTCTTCATCATGCTGTAGTCGAGTCAGAGAAGTTTTTTAATAAAACATATGATTATGTGATAGAGCTTCCATGTGTTTCCCCTTTACGTGATCATTCACATATTGATGAAGCCTTGGAAAAGTTAATTACTACTGGTGCTGACTCGGTTATCAGCGTTGTTAACACCGGAGAAAAACATCCTGTTCGGTTAAAGCGAATCGTTGACGATCAAATATTGGATTTTTGTAAAGAATTTCCCGAACCAAAAGCAGGATCAAGAAGGCAAGATTTGGATGCATGTTTTATTCGAAACGGTGCCATTTATTCAATGACAAGAGATTGTTTAATCAACAAATTTAGTAGACATGGCGAAGATTCACGTCCTTATATTATGTCAGAAGAAAAGTCTGTAAATATAGATAGTAGATTCGATTTATTACTTGCTGATATACTAATAAAAGAAGGGTATTCGGAAAATCGCCCCAAAGTCATAAATGATTTTTGGGTAGAGAGATACCCGAAAGAAAATAAGCCAAAAATTTTAATAACTTGTCCTCTACATTTTTTACCTGCGATAAAAGACCAAATTACTAAGGACTGGAATTGTATTCTTGCTTCTCCGAAAGATAAAGAAGCAATTAGAAAGATATTAATGGAAGAAGACGTTGTAGCTTGGATTTGTAATCCATCTCCCACTTTTCTAATTGATGAGTCCGTAATCGGAAACTTAAAACAATTTAAAATCATAGCTACTCCTTCTACAGGAAGCAATCATATTGATAAAGATTTTTGCGAAAGGAAAGGAATTCAAGTATTAGCTTTGAAAGATACTGATTTCGTAAAAAATATTTATGCGTCCTCAGAATTTACCTTTTCCTTGATGCTATCTTTGATTAGAAAGATTCCTTTTTCTTTTGACTTATCTAGGCAAGGATATTGGAGAAATAGTGAAGATCTTCTCAGGGGGCGCGAATTCGGAGTTTTAAAATTAGGAATCATCGGCTATGGAAGAATAGGTTCTAATCTGGCAAAATACTCACAGTCCTTGATTGAAGAGATATATGCATATGATCCATATGTTGAGATAAAGGACCCTTTCGTAAAACAAGTTGGCTCCTATAAAGAAGTTCTGGAAAAAGCAGATATAATCGCTATTTGCGTCCACCTTGATGAAAAGACTCAAAACATGGTGAATGCTGATTGGTTTAAGCTTATGAAGGATGGAGTTTACCTAGTAAATACTTCGAGAGGAGAGATCATAGATGAGAATGCTCTTCTGGCAAACCTCAAAACAGGCAAGATAAAAGCAGCCGCTCTCGATGTGATTACTAATGAGCAGACTTCTGATATTCAAAATCATCCAATTATACGGCATGCCAGAAAACATGAAAACCTAATTGTTACACCGCACATAGCTGGTCTGACTTTTGAATCAGAAGGAAAGGCGGCTGAGTATATCATTAAAATGTTAGGGAAAGCACTTCAAAGGAGTTAATTGTTATGGATCAGCCTCTAAAGAAATCCTTTACTCTTCCAGAAATTTCCGTTATAGTTTGTAGTTTCAATCATGCAAAATGGATAGAACGGTGTATTCGAAGTATAGTGCATCAGGAAAATATTGATCCAAGTACATACGAAATTGTTGTTGTGAACGACGGAAGTACTGACCACACTATAGAGATTCTGGAAAACTTATCATTCCTACAGCAGCTTAAAATCATTAACAATGAAACAAATTTAGGACTTCCGAGCTCTTTGAACAGGGCAATAAAGAGCGCGCTTGGTCGCTATATAGTGCGAGTGGATTCTGATGATTATGTTTCAAGGAAGTTTTTAAGTCTGATGCGCCTCTTTCTTGATATGAATAGAGATTACCAAGCTGTTGCAGTAGACTATGTTAAAGTTGATGAAAATGAGAATATTATCGCAAGAGTAAACTGCATGGATCAGCAAATTGCATGTGGAGTTATGTTTCGGAAAGAGTGCCTTTTCGAAATAGGACTCTACGATGAATCCTTTAAAATGCGGGAGGGCCATAATTTAAGAAAAAGATTTGAGGAAAAGTACCGTATCATGCGTCTTGAACTTCCTCTCTATAAATATCGACACCACAATTCCAATCGAACTAAAAACGTTGCGGAAGTTCAAAAATACGATCAAATGCTATAATTAAGAGGTATGAACCATGAAATTAGAATTTATTGCAGAAATTGGGTTAAATCATAATGGTAATTTTGGATTGGTTTATGAGCTGATCAAACAGGCAAAGTATTCAGGTGCTGACATTGCCAAGTTCCAATTGGGCTGGCGAGCAAAAAAAGAAGAAATAAATGCAATCGATAAAAATGTATTATCGGATTTTAAAAAATGGGCAGAGTATTTTGATATCGAGTTGATGTTCTCCATTTTTACCGCGGAAGCCTATGAATTAATCAAGCCATTTAATATTCCTAGGTATAAAATTGCATCTCGTACAATAAAGGATGATCTAGAACTCGTTAAGCGAATCGTTGATGAAGGCAAACCTACTTATATTTCATTGGGCATGTGGGAAGAAAGAAATCTTCCCTTGGAAGGTTACTCAAACGTTCATTACTTCTGGTGTAAGTCAAAGTATCCCACAACTCCTTGGGATCTGAAAGAATTCCCGAAAGATTTTTCGCGCACACCTTATATTGGTTATAGTGACCATACAATCGGAATTGATATGGCTTTATTGGCAATTAGTAGAGGAGCTTCTGTGATTGAAAAACATTTCACGTTGGATAAATCAAATATTACAATACGAGATCACGCTTTAAGTGCAACGCCAGATGAGTTTCTTCTCTTAACTCAGATAGGTAAAGAGATACACAAAAAAATTAGTCTCGGAATATGAAGAAAATCATAATTCTTGCCTCTGACACACCACATCGTCGCTACTTTATAAAAAAGTTGATTGCTGATGGTTTTTGCGTTGAAGCGATCATATTTGAATCAAAATCAATCCAAGCGTCTTTTCCAGTTGGTCCATTCTTTGAGATGGAAGAAAAAGAATTTGAACAGGTTAATTTTTTTAAAGATTTCGATAGTTCCCTGGATGGGGTACAAGTCAAGGTAGTGGAAACTATAAATGATCAAGAATGTCTTGACTACCTTGATCTGCTTAAGCCTGACTTTGGTCTAGTATTCGGTACTCGTCGTATCAATATGGAAGTTATAAAAAGGTTTAAGGAAGGTGCGATTAATATCCATAGAGGAATAGCCGAGGAGTATAGAGGTTTAGATACTAATCTATGGGCGATCTATCATTCTGATTTTGATAATGTTGGAGTTACCATTCACTATGTTGCCAATGAACTTGACACCGGAGATATTGTATATCAAGAGAGATTATCTTATCCTTCGAATGTTAAAGTTTTTCAATTAAGATATTATGAGACTTTGTTTTCGACAGAATTATCTAAGAAGGCGTTATTAAGTTATATAAATGGTAACCTGCGTTTCCGAAAACAATTAAAGAAAGGAAGATATTATTCCTTTATGCCATTGGTTATCAAAAATCTTCTTCCCTCGAAGTTAGAAAATTATAATTCCTATGTCAAACAATGAGTTAACGATATTATTATATCATGGAGTAACAGATACATCTAGTCAAGGAATTGAGAATTGTTCCGGCAAGCATGTAGCTGCTGAATTGTTTCGAGACCAAATGAAATATCTTTCTGAGAACTGTAACGTTCTTAGTATGGACGATGTAGTATCTCTGTTCAATGAAAAAAAAGGATATCCATCTAAATCTGTTGCGATTACGTTTGATGACGGATTTAGAAATAATTACTCTGTAGCCGCTCCCATTCTTGAAAAATTTAAAATTCCTGCGACCTTTTATATCACAGCTGGCATCGTGAACACTAATCTCATGTTTTGGGTAGATATTCTTGAAGATTGTTTAAATCTAACAGAACAGTCAGAAATAAAGATTCACTTAGAATCTGAAAAGACTTTCCCATTGGTCACACAGCATGACAGAATTTATGCGCTTACGGAGATTAAAAAGTATTGTAAACTAGTAGAATCAGATATAAAAAACCTGATAATAAATCAGGTTGTTGCCCAGTCCAACGTTTCTCCGTCTATAAAACATAGTAACAATTATGAGAAGATAAGTTGGCATGAGTTGATGGAATTAAATAAAAATCCTCTTTTCACTATTGGTGGACATTCATTATATCATGATATTTTATCAGGAATAACTCCCAAGGAGCGACTAGAAAAAGATATCTCTTTATCTATTGATTTGTTAGAATATAATCTTGGAACAAAAATCCAACACTATGCCTACCCAGAGGGACAGTATATTCATTATAACGAAACCGTGATTGAGATTTTGAAAAAGAAAGGAATTGTATGTTGTCCATCTGCCGTAAATGGAACAAATACAATAGAAATTGATATGTTTAATTTAAAACGAATCATGGTTGGCTTCAATGGAACCTCTTTTCCGTTGTAATGAATAAAAAAGTTAATCTTGAAGAAAAATTCAAGTGAATCATAAAATCGTAAAAGCAGAATCTCTTAATCCGAAAGAAATTAGTTTACTCTCTTTTGAGGGGATAGCTGGTTTAAATATCACCTTGGATGAAAAAGCCAAGTTTTCAGAAGCATGTGCAAACTATGGATTGGCTATCATACCAAAAATCAGTGAGGAAATCCTCAATTTTGAAAGTCAGGCATTTTCGACGGAAACAATTAAGTTATTGGTTAGAAGAGCGTTGTATCCAATTACATTTTTCTTTTGGAACCAAGTTTATCGTATGCAGAGAATGTTTAACGCTGACAATCAATATGCTGTATATAGTTTTGAAGATAGATATCATGAAATACAAATAATTGAGGAATTCGAAGATAAAGTATGTAGTCCTGAGTTTAATGAGTTTATGCCTACCTATTTATCTGAGATTTGGAATATCCGAAAGGTTGGCGCTGGGGAAATTTTCAATTTTAATATTGGAATAAAAAAACAGGGTAAAAACCATTTGTTTTCCCTAGGAAAATATAATGAAAATAAAAAGAGACTTTATGCTTTAGTTGAGAAACATCTAAATTTTTTATTAAGTAAGCGTAGATTCCCAGTTTTAACCTTCGCAAATGCTGAGACTGCACTAAGACTGAATGGCTTTTATTTAAAGCACTTTCGACAGTTGACTCCGAGATGGACCTTTGAAAAAAAAGAAAGGAATCTTGCTCTTCGAGAAAAAGTTTTTCAAGCTGACCATCTGTTCGACAATAATTTTTTAACTTTTCTTAAAATAATTGGATTTAATGATAACCAATTTCTAAAAGCAGTTACTTTATTTAAATTTTTTTTAACAATGTTTTATCCGATACAATTTTTGGAAGGAATAGTATCCAATTTAGTATCATCTAAAGAAATGTTCACTCCAAATGATTATAAAGCGATACTTTCCTCTGGAGATGGAGATACTTATTCGTCATTCATTTTAGCATATGCGAAAGAAATTGGATTCAAAGTGATTAAAGCACAACATGGTGGTCATTATGGCTATTTGAGAGATAATCGACCTGCACTCGATATAGAGCTTCCCTCAGCAGACATTTTTTTTACATGGGGTTGGAGTAGAATGCATCCTGGTAAACAAGTAGAAAATATTAAATGTTTGCCAATGCCATCTCCTTGGTTATCTGAACGTAAAAAATACTGGAAGGGTGTGAATTTCAAAAAGAAAAAGGAATTCGATATCATTTGGATGCCACAGATGATGAAGAGGTTTGTCGGTACACCAACTGGTGCGTCTTCCGTAAGCCGAGATGTTTTGGATCGATTTTCTTTCGATATGTTGTCTATCGCCAAGGCATTGGAGGAATTGAAAGTTAGAGTATATTGCAAGCCTTATAATTTGATAACCGTTTCACTATTGAAAAATACTTTTCAAAAAATTCATTTCATATTAGGAAATAAATATGTTCTTGATCGAGAATTTGACAAAGGACTGCATAAACAGCTTTTACAAAAGGGAAAACTTATCCTTTGGGACCAGCCTGGTACCGGGTTTTTAGAATGCTTAGCCTGTGGTATTCCTACGATGATTATTTGGACACGTCTATTTTGCGAAGAGGAAGCATGGTGTCAGGATGATTTTAAGGCTTTGGAAAAAGTTGGAATAGTCCACCGATCACCAGAATCATTTCAAAGAGAGTATCTTGTATTTCAAGAAGCTATGATTGTCTGGATGTATGAGCCGAAAAGATTGGATGTGATTCATGCGTTTTGCAAAAAATATGCCTTAACTGATCCAGCTTGGGATAAAGTTTGGTCTGAATACTTATCCAAAAATTTTTAAATAAGGAGAATCAACTTGGATAAAGCAATTATCAATTCTCTCAAAAAGAACGGCTTTGCAAGTGGCTTAAATTTTATTTTTACTCAGGAAGAAAGGAAAGAATTTGAGTCATTGGTTGATAAGGTTTACGAAAACAATAAAACAAAAAAGGATTATTCTTCGAACGCACCAGTTGTAGCTTCTTTGTTGGGCCAAGATCCTAAGCTAGATCATTATTTCGAACGGGTTTTAAGTGATACAAATCTTAAATCTGTCTTAATTGAAATGTTAGGTGAAAACTTTCGAATTTGGGAGATAAGTGTAAGGGTTTCCGAACCTGGTGACAAAGGATTGGAATTACATCAAGATGCTTGGGGTCAGTTGAATATTGTGTACGCATTGAATGACCAAGTAAATGGTGAAGGAGCGACAAATTTCATTTCGGGCTCACATTTTTTACCAAGATTGGCTCATTGTATATCATGGAAATGGGTTGAGATCGGAAGTCTATTTTCTGAACCACTGAAATTAATAAAATCCGATTATGCGCTTTTCATAAACAAAACATGGCATGGTAGAAATAAGAATAAAGGCAATTTATATAAGAAGATTATTCTTATAGCATGTTTTCCAAATAGAGGTCAGTTTAAACCAATGTACAATCAGGAGGTCTTAGATGCTATTTCTCCTGATTGTATCGAACTAAAGAAAAAATTGGATTTTAAGTCAGGTGTTATCGAATTAGGGGACGGTTTAATCAAAGTTGATGCACCACAGGATGGAGTGCATTTCACTGGCTTAATAGAAGAACAGTTTCTCATCAATGTCCACTCGATTTTTGCCTCAATTAAAGTATTTGCATTAGAATTAATTTTTGCACCGCCTCGCTATCTATTTCGATTAATTCGAAATCTTAAAAAAATATTGGTTGTGAAATGAAAAAAATCTTAATCACCGGTGCTGACGGTTTCATTGGTTCCCATTTAACCGAGCTTCTTGTAAGAGAAGGTTATGAAGTAAAGGCATTTGTGCAATACAATTCGTTTAATAGTTGGGGTTGGTTAGATCACTGTTCTCCTGATGTGCAAGGAAAATTTAAAGTCTTTTCTGGCGATATTAGAGATCCTTTTGGTGTTAAGCAAGCTGTCACCAATTGCGATGCAATTTTGCATCTGGCTGCATTAATCGCGATACCGTATTCATACCATTCTCCATCAACTTATATAGACACAAATATAAATGGTACCTTGAATGTTATGCAAGTTGCCAGGGATTTAGGTGTAAGTAAAGTTATCCATACCTCAACAAGTGAAGTTTATGGTACTGCACAATTTGTCCCTATAACTGAGGAACACCCTCTCAAGGGACAATCACCTTATTCTGCAAGTAAGATTGGTGCTGATCAAATCGCGTATTCCTACTTCGCATCATTTGGAACGCCAGTCACCATTTTAAGACCATTTAACACCTATGGACCTAGGCAATCAGCTCGTGCTGTAATACCAACAATTATAACGCAGATCGCCGATGGCCATAATCGGATTAAATTAGGTTCACTTAAGCCTACGCGAGATTTCAATTTCGTTGAGGATACTACAAAAGGATTCCTATCAGCATTAAGATCAGAAGAGAAAACAAATGGCGAGTGCATCAATTTGGGTAGCAATTTCGAAATTTCAATTGGGGATACGGCTTCCTTAATTGCGGAAATTATGAATCGCGATGTGGAGTGGATTAGCGACGAGGATAGGCTTCGACCAAAAAATAGTGAAGTTGAGCGATTATGGGCATCAAACGAAAAAGCTAAACGAATGCTCAAGTGGGAACCGTCATATGGTGGGAAAGAGGGGTTTCGTAAAGGTCTCGAAATTACTATCGACTGGTTCTCTAATAAAACGAATAGAACAAATTACAAGTCAAATATTTTTAATATTTAATGCTTCCCGAGTTTATAGATTTAGTTAGGCGGTATTATAAAGCTGGAAATGAAGATTTCATTCCGCTCCACGCACCAATTTTTAACGGAAATGAAATTAATTATATAACAGATACAATTAAATCCACTTTTGTTTCTTCCGTTGGACCATATGTTGATCGATTTGAGGCAATGATCCGAGATACAACGGGTTCCAAATATGCTATTGCGACAGTCAACGGAACATCTGCCTTGCACGTTGCTTTGCATTCTCTGGGCGTTGGTATAGGTGACGCCGTCATAACGCAAGCATTAAGCTTTGTCGCTACCGCAAACGCAGTTATGTACACTGGAGCCAATCCCATTTTTTTAGATGTTGATTTGGATTCTATGAGTTTGTCTCCGGTCGCACTTGAAAGATTTCTGATAGATGAATGCGAAAGAAAAGAAGGGAAAACTGTACACAGGAGCTCAGGTTTTCAAGTAAAAGCTGTCGTACCGATGCATACATATGGAAATCCCGGAAGGGTCAAAGAGTTACAAAATATCGCAAAAAATTGGGGTTTGTACCTTGTAGAAGATTCAGCTGAATCATTGGGTAGTTACGTCGATGGAAAACATACTGGTACGTTTGGAACAATAGGAATTTTTAGTTTCAATGGAAATAAAACCATAACTTCCGGAGGTGGAGGTGTTCTTGTCACCGATGAGGATAGCCTAGGGAAAAGATTAAAACATATAACAACTACGGCAAAAGTGCCCCACCCATGGGAATTCTTTCATGATGAATTGGGCTTTAACTACAGGATGCCAAATATAAATGCAGCTCTAGCCTGTGCACAATTGGAGCAGTTGGAGAATTTTTTAAAAGAAAAACGGAAAATTTCTGAGCTCTATCAAAATTTCTTTGAGAAAACAAACGTTTGGTTTAAGGCAGAAATTAAGAACACAAAATCCAATTATTGGTTAAATACGATTGAGTTCCCCTCAAAGCATGAGAGAGACTTATTTTTAGAAGAAACAAATAGAAATCGTATAATGACAAGACCTGCTTGGAATTTGCTCAATACACTTCCCGTGTATTCAAAATGTTTTACGGATAGATTGGAAAATTCAAACTTTTTGTCCGAAAGACTTGTTAATTTACCTAGCGGCGTACCTTGGAAAAAATAATTCTCGTTGGTGGTGGTGGCCATTGTAAGTCCGTAATCGATGTGATTCGATCGAGTAATCAGTTTGAAATTTTAGGAGTTTTGGATCATAATCTTCCAAAAGAAAGTTTGGTGTTAGATGTCTCTGTGTTGGGTGATGATTCTGCAATTTTATCTTTAAAGAATGAATGTTTAAATGTCCATATCACAATAGGTCAAATAAAATCAAGTGTGAATCGTCACAGGATAGTAGATTTTCTAATGCAACAAAATCTAAAATTTCCAAATGTAATTTCCTCGTCTGCGATGGTTTCCAGTTACTCTAAATTAGGGCAAGGTATAACGGTGATGCATCAGGCAATTGTTCAAGCAGATGCGTCAATCGGTGATTTCACAATTATTAATAATAAAGCTTTGATTGAGCACGATGTGCGTATCGGTAATTTCTGCCATATTTCAACCGGAGCTTTGATCAATGGAAATGTTACCATTGGAAATGATGTCTTTATTGGAAGTGGCGCTGTCATCGTTCAAGGATTCACAATTCCCGATGGTTCTTTCATTAAGGCCAATCAATTAGTAAGATGAAAAAAAGAACTCTTATCATTGCAGAAGCAGGTGTAAATCATAACGGGGATATGAGGCTTGCAAAGGAACTGATTCAAATTGCGGCGTATTCTGGAGCAGATATTGTAAAGTTTCAATCCTTCCAAGCAAAGCATATCGTTACTCCTAATGCAACTCGAGCCAACTACCAAATTTCAAATATGAATGAAGATGGTTCGCAATATGAAATGTTGAGAAAATTAGAATTGGATTTTGAGTCTCATCAGGAGCTCATATCGGAATGCAAAAAACATCAAATACAGTTTTTGTCTACCGCATTCGATTTTCCAAGCATAGATTTACTTTCCGAACTAAACTTAAGTTATTGGAAAATACCTAGTGGCGAAATAACAAATTACCCATATCTGAAAAGAATCGGTAGTTTTAACAATAAAGTTTTATTGTCCACTGGAATGAGCGATTTGAAAGAGATAGAATCTGCACTTTCTGTATTGGAATCTGCGGGAACCCAGAAAAAAAATATTTCAATACTACATTGTACAACAGAATACCCTGCTCCTCCGGAAGAAGTAAATTTGCAAGCCATTCTCACCATTAAAGATATATTCGGCTGTGAAGTTGGATATTCAGATCACACCGAGGGAGTTGAAATTTCATTAGCGGCTGTTACTTTGGGCGCTACTATCATCGAGAAACATTTTACGATAGATAAAGCTATGCCAGGACCTGATCACAAAGCAAGTTTAGAACCTGATGAGCTGAAAAGATTGGTGAACGGAATAAGGAATATTGAAAGAGCCTGGGGAGACGGGGAAAAAAAGCCAACAGCTTCAGAAATCAAAAACATGATAGTTGCTAGAAAATCCATAGTTGCCCAAAGGAATATTAGCTCTGGTGAAATCTTTGATGAGGACAATCTGACAACTAAGAGACCTGGCAATGGTATTTCGCCTATGAGATGGATTGAAGTCATTGGCAAGAAAGCCAAAAAGGATTTTCTTCAGGATGATCTCATCGAGTTATGAAAGATAAGATTTGTGTGTTTACCGGCTCTCGAGCTGAATATGGCTTATTAAAACATTTGATGTTCTTACTCCAGAAATCTGAAGAATTTGAACTTCAAATCATAGCAACGGCAATGCATTTGTCACCTGAATTTGGTCTCACCTATCAAGAGATAGAAGGAGATGGTTTTTTTATAAATAGAAAAATAGAAATGTTGATGAGCGCTGATACTCCTTCTTCTATTTCTAAGTCTGTTGGTATCGGAATGATCAGTTTTTCTGATGCGATACAAGAGCTAAAACCAGATCTGCTGATATTATTGGGAGATAGATCTGAACTTCTTTCGATAGCGCCTGTTTGTCTTTTTTCAAATTTACCTATTGCGCATATCCATGGTGGAGAAATAACTGAGGGTGCCTATGATGATGTGATTCGGCACTCCATTACCAAGTTTTCAAATATACATTTTGTGGCTACTGAAGAAAACCGAGCCAGAGTGATTCAATTGGGAGAGGATCCTAATTTTGTTTTTACTGTTGGAGGTCTTGGCGCTGGTGCAATTTCAAAAATTGATCTGCTATCAAAAAAAGATTTAGAGAATGATCTCGGTTTTCAGTTTGGAGAAAAAAATCTACTTGTTACCTTCCATCCAGTAACGGCAAATCCTGGCGATTCAATTAATCAGTTATCAGCACTTTTATCAGCATTAAATTCTTTTCCCGATATCAATCTGATTTTTACTTTTCCCAATTCGGATAATGGAAGCAGACATTTGAAACTGGCTGTTGAAAAGTTTATACATGAGAGAAAACAGGCACAGGCATTTTCTTCTCTTGGTCAATTGAGGTACCTTTCTATGCTAAAGTATGTAGATGGGGTCGTAGGAAATTCATCAAGTGGTTTGTTGGAGGCGCCCTCGTTTAAAATAGCAACAATTAATATAGGTGAGCGACAAAAAGGAAGGCCAAAGGCAGATTCTGTAATTGATTGTTTAGCAGATAAAGACCAAATCGCAAAAGCAATCGAAAAACTTTACTCAGAGGATTTTAAGAAAATCCTAGCAGATACTAAAAATCCTTATGGTGATGGCAATGCATCAGCGAAGATTTTTGAGACTCTAAAGAAGTTTCAAGGTAGCTTCTCTTCAAAAAAGCGTTTTTATGATATACCAGTTAGGGAAGTTGAATAGATAAATATGATCTGGAAAAAAGCAATACTACGGGCAACTGACAGCATTGAGTCGGCAATTCAAAACCTAGACGAAACGGCTTTGCAGGTTGTCCTAATTGCTGATGAATACGGATCATTTACGGGAACGGTCACCGATGGTGATATTAGAAGAGGATTGTTAAAGGGCCTAAATCTACTTACTCCTTTGTCAAGTATCATGAATACGAATGCTTTTGTTGTTTTACCTTCTATGGGTAGGGAACTGGTGTTACAATTGATGAAGGCAAATCGATTTCACCAAATTCCTATCGTTGATGAAAATCGCAAGCTTGTGGGATTGCATGTACTGGATGAGATTTTACTACCAAATCAGTTGGAGAATGTTTTCGTGATTATGGCAGGTGGAAAAGGGGTAAGGCTTAGACCTTACACTGAAAATTGTCCGAAACCTTTATTGCCTGTAGCAGGAAAGCCAATTCTTGAACATATTATAGAAAGGGCAAAAGCGGACGGATTTAAGAAGTTTTATATCTCAATTCACTATCTGGGTCACATGATTGAAGAATATTTTAGAGATGGTGCAAAGTGGGAGATAGAGATCAATTATCTGAGAGAGGATATTCCTCTTGGTACTGCTGGGGCACTTAGTTTAATTAACGAGAAGATAAAGGCACCGTTTTTGGTATCGAATGGAGATGTCCTTACAAATATTAGATACAGCGAATTATTGGATTTTCATAAAGACCATAAAGCGAATGCGACTATGGCAGTAAGAATGCATGAATGGCAACATCCCTTTGGTATAGTTCATACTAAAGGTGTGGATATAATTGATTTGGAAGAAAAGCCAATTTTTAAATCGCATGTGAATGCTGGAATATATGCACTTGATCCCGAGGCCTTAACCTATTTGGTCAGGGATCAATATATGGATATGCCTACCTTATTTAGTAAATTAAAATCATCTCATTTTCGCACAATAGTTTATCCAATGCACGAATCATGGATGGATATTGGCCGTCCAGATGATCTCGAAAAAGCAAATCTACAAGACACTCAAAATTAGGAATGAATATGGAAAAAAGAGATTTAATCAAATTATATAATTTGCCCAAAGAAGTAAAATATTGTAAAAAGTGTACCGTCTCGAACCAAAGACCTCGGATCACCTTTGATGAAAACGGTGTGTGTTCAGCCTGTAATTTCGCTGAATTTAAAAGAACGAAGATTGATTGGAATCTAAGGGAAAAGGAACTTGTTGATCTTTGCAATAAACATAGAAAAACAAATGGCGAGTATGATGTCATCGTTCCATGTAGTGGTGGAAAAGATGGAGGTTTTGTAGCACATCAATTGAAGTATAAATATGGAATGAATCCCCTAACTGTAACTTGGGCTCCGTTGAAAGCTACGGAAATTGGTAGGAGGAACTTAGATGCGTTCATTCAGTCCGGTTTTGACAATGTATTGGGTACTCCAAATGGAAAGGTTACGAGAAAATTAACAAACCTTGCCTTCAAGTTCTTAGGAGATCCTTTTCAACCCTTTATTTATGGACAAACGAACTATCCTCTACACATGGCAGTTAAATACAATGTTTCTTTGATTATGTATGGTGAAAACGGAGAAGTCGAATATGGTGGAGATATGAAGAATGCCTTTAGACCTGATAGAGACATTCAGGATCACGATAAACATTATTTTTCTGGACTTCCACCAGAGTTTTGGACTGAGCATGGAGTTAGCGAGAGTGATCTTAAGCCTTTCATGGCACCTAAGTATGACGATATCGTAAAAAATAAAACGGAGATTCATTTTTTAGGGTATTACAAATTTTGGGACCCTCAGGAAAATTTTTACTATTGCCAAGAAAATACAGGCTTCACACCAAATTCGGAAAGATCAGAAGGAACATATTCAAAATACGCCAGTCTAGATGATCGGATTGATGGCTTTCACTATTATTTGGGTTTTATAAAATTTGGAATTGGGCGTGCAACATCAGACACTGCTCATGAAATACGAGATGGCAAGATTACGCGAGAAGAAGGTTGTGCTCTTGTTAAACGATATGATGGAGAATTCCCCAGAAAGCATTATGAAGATTTTCTAGAATATTGTTCAATAACCGAAGAGGAGTTCCAACGGGTAGTAGATAGTTGGAGATCCGACCATTTATGGCACAAGGTAAATGGAGAATGGGAATTGAAACATAAGGTTTGGGAAAGCTAGACAAGAACATACGATGAGAAAAATTCGTTTGATCGCAAGGCTTGATATCAAAGGCCCCAACCTTATTAAGGGTGTTCACCTAGAAGGATTGAGAGTCATTGGTTCACCTGCGGAATTTTCACATAGATATTACCATCAGGGTGCCGATGAATTAATCTATATCGATACAGTGGCTAGTCT
>VYMD01000159.1_pt1 | contig 18952 bp, 12 predicted proteins | sample 5115311 | NCBI WGS metagenome assembly VYMD01 (sample SAMN12291779, study PRJNA351875) | freshwater metagenome | isolation source: freshwater lake | place: USA: Michigan, Wintergreen Lake | collected 2013-08-08
ATGAGGTGCGCGGCCCGAGGGGGCAGGTGCTGCAGCGCATAGGGCACGCCCATGGTCACGCAGACGAGTGGCAGGTTGTGCCGCTCGAGGCCGCAGATCAGATCGTCGACGGTGGGGGTGATGCCATAGCGGGGCTGGCCGATGCGCGAGGTCTGATAGAGGCCCAGCACCACGGCGGCGGGGCGCGGCCACAGCGCAGCGATCGAGTCGACGAGCTGCTGCACGCGGGCCGAGGGCGCGTCTTTGGCCAGGCGGGCATGGCCGCTGGGGGTGAGCGCGCTGAGCACCTGGCCGAAGGCCTCGGCTCCGTTGCCGCCCACCTGGATGTAGGCCACGCGCAGGCTGTCGCCCTGGCCCAGGGGCAGGCGCCGCTGCGGGTTGGCAGCCAGCACGACCGCGCGGCGGTTGAGCGTGCGATAGAGGGCCTGGGCCTCGGGGCTGTCGAGCACGGCGCGCACCTGCCGCAGGTCGACCAGGCGCTGGCGGTGCAGGCCGAGGCGTGCCTTGGCGCACAGGATGCGGCGCACGCGCGTGTCGAGTTCGGCCAGGCTGAGTTCGCCCGCATAGATCGCGCGGCGGATGCGGTCGATGGCCACGGGCAGGTTCTCGGGCATGAGCAGCACGTCGGCGCCGGCCAGCAGGGCCTCGAGCTCGACCTGGCCGGGGGGCACCTGGCGTGTGACGCCCTTCATCATCAGCGCGTCGGTGAACACCAGCCCCTCGAAGCCCAGCTCGCGCCGCAGCACACCCGTGACCGTGGGGGCCGACAGGGTGGTGGGGCGACCCAGGCCTGCGGTGCGGGCCGTGTCGAGTGCGGGCACGTGCAGGTGGGCCACCATGACGCCCGCCACGCCGTTTTGAATCAAGGTGCGAAAGGGATAGAGTTCGAGGCTATCGAGCCGCGCGCGCGGGTGGCGGATGACGGGCAGGTCGTGGTGCGAGTCGGTGTCGGTGTCGCCATGACCGGGGAAGTGCTTGGCCACCGCCAGGGCGCCTGCGGACTGCAGGCCGTGCATCACGCGCAGGGCGCAGCGCGTCACGCGGTGCTTGTCTGAGCCGAAGGCGCGCTGGGCGATGACAGGGTTCAGGGCGTTGTTGTTCACGTCCACCACAGGGGCGAAGGGCGTGTGCACGCCCACCGCGCGGCACTCGCGCGCCAGCTGCCGGCCGAAGGCGATGAGCAGCGAGTCGTCGTCGATCGCGCCCAGGGCCATCGCCCGCGGATAGCTATAGGTGCTGTCGAGGCGCATGGCGAGGCTCCACTCGGCGTCTTGGCCCACGAGCAGCGGCACGGTGGCCAGCTGCTGATAGTGGTTGGTGAGCTGGGCCTGGCGCTGCGGCCCGCCCTGGAACCAGATGATGCCCCCGACCTTCAGTTTGCCCACGGCGGCCTCGAGCTCGGCGGCGTTGTACTGGTCGGCGCGGCTGGCGGCCTGCACCATAAAGAGCTGGCCGATTTTTTCTTCGAGCGAGAGGCTAAGCAGGGTTTGGCTCACCCACGCCTCGGCGGCAGGGTCGAGTTTCTCGGGCAACGGGGCCTGGGCGCGCGCGGCAGGGCCACACAGCAGCGCACAGATTATCAGGACCTTAACCCAACAGCTGGGTTCGGCGAGGTAGGCCGCGCAAGGATTTTTCAAAAAAAATTGAAACTTTGGACTCGGTTGATCGCCCTGCGGCGTTTAGCCTCTAAAGTTCGTCGCCCGACGCGATTAAACTACGCTCCGAATGTCCACCACGCTCTCGCGCCCGCTCAGCCTCGACCAGCCCAACCTGTGGATGGGCGCGCCCGAGCCTTGGGGCTTTAGCTTAATCGCGGGCCCCTGCAGCGCCGAGAGCGAGGCGCAGGTGGTGGCCTCGGCCCTGGCCCTGCGCGCCCTCGGCGTGCGCACCCTGCGCCTGGGTCTGTGGAAGCCGCGCTCGCGCCCCTACACCTTCGAGGGAGCAGGGCTCGAGGCCCTGCCCTGGGTGGCCCGCGTGAAGCAGCTGACTGACCTGCGCATCATCGCCGAGGTGGCCACGCCCGAGCAGCTCGAGGCCGCCCTGGGCGCGGGCCTCGACGGCGTCTGGCTCGGCGCCCGCACGACCGTCAATCCGTTTGTGGTCGAAGAGCTGGCCGAGGCGCTGCGCGGCGTGCGCATTCCGGTGCTGGTCAAGAATCCGATCACGCCCGACCTCGCGCTGTGGATCGGCGCCCTCGAGCGGCTCAACCGCGTGGGCATGACCGAGCTGGCGGCCTGCCACCGCGGCTTCGCGGTGCACGGCGCGGCCCGCTATCGCAACGCCCCGATGTGGGAGCTGCCGCTCGAGCTGCGCCGCGTGCTGCCCGCGCTGCCGCTCATCGGCGACCCCAGCCACGTGGCCGGGCGCCGCGCGCTGGTGGGCGAGGTGGCTCAGCGCATGCTCGACCTGGGCTATGACGGCCTGATCATCGAGAGCCACCCCGACCCCGACCAGGCCCTGAGCGACGCCGCCCAGCAGCTCACGCCCGCCGCATTGGGCGAACTGCTGCACCGCCTCACGCCCCGTCGGCCCGACGCCCCCGACGCCGCCTATCACCACGAGCTCGAGGGCCTCAGGGCCCGCATCGACGAGGTGGACCACGCCCTGCTGCGCACCCTGGCCCAGCGCCTGAGCCTCGTGGACCAAATCGGCGCGCTCAAGAACGAGCACGACGTGCAGCTGTTCCAGGGCGAGCGGTGGCGCGAGGTGTATAGCAGTCGCCTCGACGAGGCCCAGGCGCTAGGGCTGAGCGCTGAGTTCGTCGAGGCGGCGCTGCGGCTGCTACACGGCGAGAGCCTACGCCGCCAGCTGCACGATACGGTTGAATAAGCGCTTCGCGCAAACCGACGCGGCCCCCGTTGCGTTAGATTCGCGCATGGCCGCGCGCATCCCCCGTCGCAACGAACTGACGCTGCTGCGCGCCTCGGCCGGCTCGGGCAAGACCTATGCGCTCGTTCACCGGTATCTCGAGCTCGCGCTGGTCGACCCGCCGCAGTTTCGGCGCATCCTGGCGCTGACCTTCACCAACAAAGCCACGGCCGAGATGAAGCGGCGCATCGTGGCCACCACCGCCGCGCTGGCGCAGGGCGAGCACCCCATGCTCGGCAGCCTGAGCGCCGCCCTGCCGGGCGTGAATGTGCCCAAGCAGGCGACGGCCCTACTGGCGCAGATGCTGCACCGCTATAGCTGGCTGGCGGTGCAGACGATCGAGCGCTTTTTCCTGCGCGTGGTGCGCAGCTTCGCCCGCGAGCTGCAGCTCGAGCTCAGCGCCGAGATCGACCTCGACACCGACGCCGCCCTCGACGCCGCCGTCGACCACCTCATGGCGCGCATCGGCCGCGAGGCCGAGCTGACCGAGTGGCTGGCCCGCTTCGCACTGGCGCGCCTCGACGACGACAAGGGCTGGAACGTCGAGCGGAGCCTGCGCGCACTTGGGGTCGAGTTGTTCAAAGAATCGCTAGACGACGTGCTGGACGAAGCGGCGGGCGCGACAGGTGCCGCCGAGGGCCTGAGCCTGCAGCGCGTGGGCGCATTGCTCGACACGCTCGAGGCCCGGCGCGCCGACTACCGCTGCCACCAGATGGCCCTCGGCCAGCAGGCCCGCGAGCTGATGGACCTCTATTCGCTCAGCGTCGATTCGTTCGCGCAGAAGGGGCGTGGGGTGGGGGGCTATCTCGTGGCGCTGGCCCAAGGCGAGGTGGAGAAAGAGCCGACGAGCTATGTGCGCAAGGCGCTGGCCGGCCCCGAGGCCTGGGTGACCAAATCGGCCCCCGAGCGCGACGCCGTCATCACCGCCGTGAACGAAGGCCTGGGCACCCTGCTCGCGCGCGCGGTGGCGCAGTATGACGCCGAGCTGCCCTTTTTGAACGCCGCGCGGGCGGTGCTGCGCCATGGGCACACCCTGCCGCTGATGCCGGCGCTGGCCGAGGGCCTGCGCGCCTATCGCGAGCAGCGCGGCGTGGTACTGCTGAGCGATGTGGCGGCCCTGCTCGACGTGGTGCTGCGCGGGGCCGAGACGAGCTTTGTGTATGAAAAGCTCGGTGTGCGCTATCAGCACTTGCTGCTCGACGAGTTTCAAGACACCTCGCGCCGCCAGTGGCGCAACCTGCGCCCGCTCGCCGACGAGGCCCTGGCCTCGGGCCACAGCGTGCTGGTGGTGGGCGACGCCAAGCAGAGCATCTATCGCTGGCGCGCGGGTGACCCCCGGCTTTTGCTGGGCATCGAGGGCGACTTTCCGGCGCATCGCGCGCTGATTCGGCCCACGCAGCTTGAGGCTAACTACCGCAGTGCGCCCGCCGTCGTGGGCTTCAACAACCGCTTCTTCGCCGAGGCGCAGCGCCTGCTCGAGGCGAGCGGGCAAGGGGGCGAACTGCTGGGTGCCGCCTATGGTGCCCAGGCCGCCCAGCGCGCTGCGCGGGGCGATGCCGAGGGCTCAGTCGAGGTGCATCTGTTGGTGCATTCCACCGAGCAGCGCTTTGCTGACCGGGCGCTCGAACTGCTCGTGCCGACGGTGAAGGACCTGCGCACCGAGGGCTGGCGCTGGGCCGACGTGGCCGTGCTCGTGCGCACCAACAGCGAAGGGCGCGCGGCAGCTACCGCGCTGATCGCGGCAGGTGTGCCGGTGGTGTCGGCTGAGTCGCTGCTCGTGCGCGCCTCGCCGCGTGTGCAGGTGCTGCTCAGTGCGCTCGAGCTGCTCGCCCAGCCTAGCCACGCCGTGGCCCGCGCCCACCTCGAGCGCTGGGCTGAACGCAGGGGCTTAGCCGATGTGGACTCATTGGCAGAGGCTCTGCTCAGCCGCCGACGCGAGCGCCTGGCCGCCACCCTGCCCGAGCTCAGCGGCGAGCTGCAGCGGTTGCTCGGTCTCGGCGCGCCCGACGCCTTCATGCTGGCTTTTGACCAGCAATTGGCCGACTATGCCCAGCGCGAGGGCGGCGACGCGGCGGCCTTCTTGGCCTGGTGGGCCACGCAGGAATACAAGCTCTCGATCGCGGCGCCCGAGGGCACCGACGCGGTGCGCATCATCACCCTGCACAAGGCCAAGGGCCTCGAGTTTCCGGTGGTGATCCTGCCGCGTCTGGACTGGAAGCTAAGTAGCGATCACCGCACCACGCTATGGGCGCGTCCGCAGGTGGCGCCCTTTGATCAGGTGCCGCTGCTGCCGGTGGCGGCGAGTGCAAGTCCACCCGAAGTGGATGATGTGTTCGCGCCCGAGCGACAGGCGGAATATGACGCCTCGGTGCTCGACAGCCTGAATCTGCTCTATGTAGGCTTCACACGGGCGGCTGAGCGCCTGATTGCCTTTGCGCCGGTGCCTAAGCGCGGCCCCGACGCTGAGCTCATGCGTAGCGTGGGCGAACTCGTGCACGATGTGCTGAGCGGCCCTGGCTGGGCGCTCGTGCGCAGTGAGTCGGGCGACGCGGTGCTGCGCCTCGGACGCAAGGCAGCGCCCCCGCAGGTCGAATCGAAAACGGAAGCCATCGCCGAGCTCGCTTATCCACTGGTCGAGCAGCCCACGGCCCATGTGCGCATCCGCCGACGCGCGGCCGACTATGCTGAACTGCTCGACAGCCGCCGCATCGGGCCCATTCGCTGGGGGCAGGTCATGCACGCCGTGCTGCAGCGCACGACCGCGCTGGCTGATGCCGAGCGGGTGCTGGCCGAGCTGACCGCCGAAGGAGTGCTCACTACGGCCGCCGCCCTCTGCTTCGAGCCCGAGTGGCGGGTGCGCACTGAGGCAGAGCTGCTGCTGCCCTCGGGTCAGCGCCTGCGGCCTGATCGTGTGCTCACGCGCGCGGGGCAGCTGCGCCTGATTGAGTTCAAGACCACGCCGGCGGCACTGCAGCAGGGCGCAGAGGCGGAGCATCGGCTTCAGGTGATGACCTATCGCGATGCGGCTGTGGCGCTGGGCTATGCATCGGTAGAGGCCTATCTGATCTACCTCGACGGCTCGCGTTCCCTAGAGGTCGCCTAGGTGACAGCCAGATTTTAATGGCGCGCGGGGCCAGATTGGCCCGATTTTGGGTGCTTACTTTGCCTATGCCCCTAGCCCCGCTCTACCCCGCCAGCTTCGGTCGGATGTGGGGCCTAGTCGTCGGACTCCTGCTGCTGAGCCCCCTGGCGGGGCAGGCACAAACCACCGCGCCCAAATACAGCAACGAGTTTCTCAAAATTGGAGTGGGGGCCCGGGCTGCCGCTCTCGGCAATGCCGTCACGGCCTGGAGCGACGACGCCACTGCGGCCTATTGGAACCCCGCCGCCCTCGGCCTGCTCACGCGCCGCCACCAAGTGTCGGCCATGCACAGCGAATACTTCGCTGGTGTAGCAAAGTATGATTACCTGGGCTATGCCACCCGCATCGACTCGACGCGCAGCCTCGGCATCGCCATCGTGCGCCTGGGTATCGACGATATTCCCAACACGCTGAACATCCAAGACGGCTCGAGCTTCAACTTTGCTCGCATCACGGCCTTTTCAGTCGCTGACTTAGCCATCATCATCAGCTATGCCCAGCGGGTGCGCCGCGTGCGGGGCCTGACCTTGGGTGGCAGCTTCAAGATCATCCACCGCTCCGTGGGGCCATTTGGCACGGCCTGGGGTTTCGGCCTCGATGCTGGCGTGCTGCTGCAGCGGGGGCGGTGGCGCTGGGGAGCGAGCGTGAGTGATGTCACCTCCACGTTCAACCTCTGGTCCTTCAACCCTGGCTCCTTTGCGCCGGTCTTTGCCGCCACCGGCAACGTGATTCCGGACAACTCGATCGAGGTCACGCTGCCCTCACTACGCCTGGGCGTGGCCCGCCAGCTGTGGACCTCACCGCGCTGGTCCCTGGCCACCACGGCCGATGTGGTGCTGCACTTCGATGGCCCGCGCAACGTGTTGGCCACAGTCGGGCCGATGAGCATCGACCCGCGCCTGGGCGTCGAGCTGGGCTTCCGTCAGCGCGTTTATGTACGTGCCGGGGCGATGGGGGCACAGTATCTACAGCGCCCCGACGGCTCGCGCCAGTTCACCTTCAACCCCGCTGCCGGCTTGGGTTTGAACCTGCCGCTCGGCAAAAGCCTACTGACGCTCGACTATGCTCTCACCAACAGCGTGGGGGTGCAGCAGGGCCTCTACAGCCACCTGATCGCACTGAGTCTGGCCTTTGACCGCGTTAACTTGAAATAGCCCTTCATCCAGCCATGCTTCGCCGCCTTTTGATTCTCTCGTCATGTGTCGCCCTGGGCTCAGGGGCTGCGTGGGGGCAGATTATCCGGGGTGGCTATGAGTGGATCACGGTGGGCCAGCCCTACGTGCGGGTGGCGACCTCGTTCGACGGGATGTATCGCGTGAGTGGCGCGCTCATCATCGGCGCTGACCCCAGACTCAACGGTGTGCCCATTGCCCAGGTCAAAATGCTCTTTCGCGGGCAGCAGGTGCCGATCTACGTCTCGCCAGGCAGCAACCCCGCCGCGTTCGACGCTGACGATGTGATCGAGTTCTACGGCCGACGCAACGATGGCCACCTCGACTCGCTGATGTATCGCAACCCATCAACGGGCGCCCACGACCCCAATGGCATCCCCAACGCGCGCAAGAGTCTGGTCAGCGATACGGCGGCCTTTTTCGTCACAGCCGATGCGGCGCCGAGTGTGCGCTTTGCCCCGGTCGTCACTACGACGGTGAGTGGCGTGCCCGAGTCGCACTACCGCCACGAGAGCTTTCGCGAGTTCATTGAGGTCTATCACAACGGCGGCGCCTCGAGCTTCGACTACAACACGACCCTCAACTCCGAATACACACCTGGTGAGGGCTGGGTGAGTGCTTCGTTTGGCACGGGGTCAGTGCGCGTTGACTCACTGCGCACGCGTCACCGGCTGCTCAGCGCGATCGAACCCCCGCAGTTGCTCGCGCGCGTGGTGGGCTCCACTGCCACGGCCCATATCACGCGCCTCGAGGTGGGCGCTTCTGCCCAGACGTTCAACCACGCGGGGTTGAACGTCAACACGTTCACCGTGCCCCTTCAGGTGAGCGACCTCGGGTCGTTTAGCACCGCTGTGCGGATCTTGCCTCTGGCGGCCGGCATCGATCTACAGCGTGTGGCGTGGCTGGCGCTGAGCTACGACCGCCTGTTTCGTTTCGACGGCGAGCGCGAGGCCATCCTGCACCGCTGGTCTAACCCTACGGGCACGGAGCGGCAACTGCGCCTCGAGGGGCTCGACTTCGCCTCGGTGGCCGACAGCGGCTATGTCTTTGACCTCACCTATCGCCGTCGCGTGCGGGGCCTCGTGCGCATCGGCCCCACGGGGCGCGACACGCTCGTTGCGATGCTGCCCGGCAGCATGGGCGATCACCGTCTGGTGGCGGTGGCCAGCTCTGGCTTTCGGGTGATCGAGCCTACGGCGGTGCGCCGCGCGCGCATGGTCGGCACCTGGCGCGCCGATCAGGGCACGCCCATGATCGTGCTCTCGATGGACAACATCGGCTCAGAAGCCTTTCGCGACCAAGCAGTGGCCTATGCCCAGTATCGCAGCAGCTCGCCTGTGAACCCCGTGCCGGCGCAGGCTGTCACCGTCTCGCAGCTGATGGACGAATACGGTTATGGCTCTAACTCACCCATTGTCGTCAAGCGCTTCATCCGCTCGGCCTGGGAGAATTGGACGGTACGGCCCCGCTACCTGCTGATGACGTTCAAGTCTTTCGGCTTTACGGTTTACCCGGCTGGGCCTATTCCTTTCGAAGATCCGCCCCTGCCGCCCACCTGGGGTTTCCCAGCCAGCGACTGGCAGCTCGTCAGCAACTTCAGCCTCGCAGCACGTGACAACACCCCACTAGTGGCGGTGGGCCGTGTGAGCGTGACCTCCGCTCAGAACTTCCAGCACTACTTTGACAAGGTGCGCGAGACCGAGGCGGCGGCTTTCGAAGACTGGCGTAAGCAGGTGGTGCACCTCGGCGGGGGAACGACCCTAGGCGAACAGACCAGCATTCGTGCCTCGCTCGAGGGCCAACTCGAGCCCATCGTCGAGGGCGCGCCGGTGGCGGCAGAGGTGTTCTATCACCAGAAATCGAGCACAACCACGGTTGGCGCCCCCATTGGTCAGCAGCTGACCAACCTGATGGAGTCAGGGGTGTCGATGCTGAACTTCTTTGGGCACTCGACCTCAAACCTGTTTGACATCGACCTGCAGCGCCCCTTTGCCTATAATAACGCCGGCCGCTATCCCTTCATCCTCGCCAACGGCTGTTACGGTGGCAACTTCGCCCAGGGCGGCCCGGCCAGCTTTGGTGAGGAATACATCTTCACCCCAAATCGAGGGGCGATCGGCTATCTGGCCATGTCGGGGCCGGGCTCGATTCCGAACCTGTCGCAGTTGAACCAGATTTTCTACCGCGTTGCCTTCGTCGATTCGGTGGGGCAGCGGGTGGGCGACATCCAGCGCGAGGCGGTGCGCCGCTATGCCGTCAGTCTGCCAAACAACAACCCTGCCCTGAACCACGCGATGCAGTTCAACCTGCAGGGGGACCCCTCGCTCCGACTGCACTTCCCGGGGCAGGCTGACCTGGCGGTGGTGCCCGGCGACATCCGTGTGCTGCCGACAGATGCCACGGCCTTGAGCGATTCTTTTGAGGTGCAGGTGAGCGTGCGGAACCGGGGCCTGGTGGTCAGCGACTCGTTCACCGTCACCCTGCAGCATACGGTGGTCGCGACTGGTCGCACCGTCACCCTGCCGCTGCGACGCATGAGGATCGCTCTCGGCGAAGACAGTGTACGCTTCCGCATCCGCCGAGAGGGGGCTGATTTCTCGGGTGACAATCGCTTTAGCGTAACGGTGGACCCTGCGAATCAAGTCGCTGAGTTCGATGAGTCGAACAACAGCGCCACGAACGTGATTTCGCTCGTCAGCGATCTGCCGCTGCTACTCGAGCCAGCGCCCTTTGCGCTGATCAACCAAGACACGGTCAGCCTCGTGGCGGCGCGCTACAGTGTGATGCCTGCAGGGCCGGTCACCTACCTGTTCGAGGTTGACACGGTGCCGGGCTTCGACTCGCCCCGGCCTGTGAGTGAGCGGCAGTCGCCACCGATGACCGGCACGGCGGTCGGCGCCCGTTGGCGCGTGCCCTACACCCTCGAGAACGGCCGCGTGTATTATTGGCGCGCGCGCATCGCGAGTGCCCCCGCTGATCGCTGGGCCAGTGGCTCGTTCCGCTATGTGGCGGGAACCGAAGTGGGCTGGCAGCAGAGCGCGGTGCCTCAACTCGGCCGCAACAACCTAAACGGCGTGGTGGCCAACGTAACTCAGCGCCGGCTCGACTTCGCCGAACAGCCGGCTCTGCTGCGGATCAGTTTTTCGGGCCCCTTGAACAAGGCCATCTTCTTCGGGGGCTCGCGCATCACCGAGCAGGGCTTTTCCGAATCGGGCAGCGCAGGCACTTGGCTTGCAGTGATTGATGGGCGCAACGGCCGGCTGAAGCTGTCCTTTAGTGCTCAGTTTGGCTTTGTCCAGCTGCATGATGCGACGCCTGGTTTCCCGACGCTGGTGACTCAGGTGAATGCGGCGGCAGCACCGGGGGATTGGGTGCTGCTATTCTGCCCTCTTGGCAACACGGGCGTCGATCTGGCCGACCCTGCTTTTGCTCCGTATCAGGCGCTGTTCACCTCACTCGGTGCGACACAGGCGCTCTTTGGTCAGCCCATCAGCACACCATACGTCGTCGTGGGTCGGCGTGGTGCTACTGTCGGAACCGCCACTGAAGTCTTCGGCCCGCCTGCGCCCATTTTCGACCGCCTGCTGCCTTTTGCGGCGCCCTCGGGAGGGCTGGTGACGGCGCCCATTGGGCCCGTGAGCAGCTGGGGCAGCCTGAGCTGGAGCACGAGTCCGCGCGAGCTGCCGGACAACGACCAAGCGACCCTGCGGCTCTATGGCATCCGTGCCGACGGCACTGACTCGCTCGTGGCCACGCCGCCGCCGGGCTCACTGCCGCTTTCGGGCCTTGACGCGCGCCGCTTCCCGCAGGCGAGGCTCGAGCTAAGCCTGCGCGATGACACCAGCCGCACCCCGCCCCGCATCGACCAGCTCAAGCTCGCCTATGCCCCCCCGCCCGACCTGACATGGGACCCGAACGCAAGCTTTGTGTTTGAGTCAACGCCCATCGATCAGGGCATTCAGGGCCGCCTGCAGCTGACGGCGCGAAACCGATCGCGTGTGGCCATCGACAGCACCTGGGCCAGCCTCAGCGTGCTGCGAGCCGACGGCGTGCGCGTGAGTCTCGGGCAACGGCGTCTGCCGCCGCTGGCCCCCGGGGCGACGGGCCTCGTGAACTATCCCATCCCAACCACCGGGTTAAGCGGATCGGTCGTGCTCTCGGCCAACCTCAACCCACCCCCAGGGCCAACTGAGCAAACTCTGGTGAATAACAGCTTCACCCAGCTGATGGAGGTGCGAGTCGATAGTCGCCACCCCTTGCTTGACGTAACCTTCGACGGGCGCTACATCGGCGCGGGCGACATCATCGCCCCGCAGCCAGAGATCATCGCCCAGCTGCGCGATGACCACCCGGTGAATGCACTCAGCGATACCAACACCATCCGCGTGCGGCTCAAGCGACTGCCCAGTGACGGCACGCCGAGCTTTGATCCGCCCCGCGACCTGCACTATAGTCTAGCGGCGGGCACGCCCAACCCTGAGCTCGAATTCATCGCCTCAAGCGGCACGGGAGCCAACAACCGCGCCCGTGTGATCTATCGCCCGCAGGCCTTCGCTGATGGTGAATATTTGCTAGAGGTGCAGGGCCGTGATGCCGCCGGCAACCTTGCTGGCCTCGAGCCCTACCGCATCCAGTTTCGCGTCGTCAACGCGAGCACCATCACCCACGTGGTGAATTATCCGAACCCCTTTAGCACCTCGACGCGCTTTGTCTATACCCTGACAGGCAGCGCGATCCCTGAGATCTTTCAAGTGCACATTTACACGGTGACGGGGCGCTTGGTCAAGGTGATCGATCTCAAGGCCTCAGGCGACGTGCGCATCGGCACGAACATCAGCGAGGCCGCCTGGGACGGCACCGACGAGTTTGGCGACCGCCTGGCCAATGGCGTGTACCTCTACAAGCTCGTCATGGAGATGCCGGGCGAGACCGGTGCCCCCCAGCTCGACGACCGCAACACCGCCCAGTTCTTCAAGGGCGGCTGGGGCAAGATGGTACTGATGCGTTGATCGCGCCTATTGCTTCACGAGCTCGACGCGGCGATTGCGGGCGCGGCCAAGCTCGCTGGCGTTGTCGGCCACCGGGCGCGTCGCCCCAAAGCCTGCCGAACTGAGCCGTCCGGCTGCAATGCCCTGGCTAGTGAGCCAGGCCACCACCGCCGCCGCTCGCTTCTTCGACAGGGCTAGGTTGGCCGCCGCGTCGCCCACGTTGTCGGTGTGGCCCTCGATATTCAGCCGCAGGTCGCCGTTCTGACTGAGCAGGTTGCGCACTTCGTCGAGCACAGGCTGCGACTCCGCTTTGATTTTGTCCGAGCCAGTGTCGAAGTTGACCTCGAGGGCGACGCGGCCCTGGCTGTTGAGCAGGTTGAGCAGCTCGGATGAGGCGACCACGTCTTGTGCCATCTCACCCACCTCAACGATGGTGAGGATGAAGCCTACGTTCGGGAAGAACGCACCCGTGAAGCCGATGTTTGCCCACACCTCTTTGCCGTCTTTGATAAAGCGCAGCGTCGTGCTCTGCAGCTTGTAGAGGGGCCCCTGCTCGGCGTGCTCGATGTCGCGCCCGCCACCGTCGAAGACCACCTCGCCACCGGCGGCCTTAGCAGCATTCTGATAGTTGCGCCTCACCTGCACCTCGCTCGCACTCGTCGCGCCCTCGGCTGGTGCAAACGTGTAGGTGTACACCTTGCCCTCGAGTTTGCGGTCGCGCGCGCCATTCGGCCCAGCCGGAACGGTCATCCGAGCCTCGTCGAATTCTTTCACCTGACACTCGGTGATGATGTAGCCCGTGATGCGTTTAGGGAAAAGCGGATGGTCCGTGCAGCCCTCGGCATCTTGAGCAGTCGTGGGCGACGCGTATGCCACCAGCAGCGCGAGGCCAATCAAGAGAGATTTCATAGCAACAGGTAGAAGGGGATAGCTGAAAATAGCAAGCTCCCGAACTAGACGTGCAGCCAATGCCAGCGCAGACCCTGGGCGCCCCACTCGAGGGCGGGTGCGGGCAGCTTGATGAGGTAGAGGGGCGTCCACAGCCAGCGCCAGCGCGGGGCAGTGCGCTCGCGCAGGTGCACCACGTTCAGGTCTAGACTGAGGTAGAACTGCTGCGTGCGCGCGAGTCGTGTCATGTCGTGCACCTGGCCGGCGCTGTCCGTCCACACGTTGTCGTCGCCGCCGAGCAGGCCCTCGGCGCCATAGCCCACGCAGACCACGAGCCAGGGCGGCAGCAGGCGTCGGCCTGTGATCGTGTTCACGTCGAGGGCGAGCCACAGCGTCATGCCGTTATAATCTTTGAGCCACTGCTCGGCGGGGCTGGCGCCTAGCAGCTCGGGTCGATATTGCGTGAGCGCATGGGGCCAATAGCTCAGCTTGGGCAGGGCCACCAAGCGGGGCCAGAGTCGCACCTGCAGCGGCAGCAGCAGGGCCCCGACGGCATTGGCCACGAGATCGGCGGGCGAGGCGCCATAGGCGGGCGAGAGGCCGTCGAGCAGTTCATACGACGAGACCACGAGCCAGCCCATCAGCGCAGCGACCCAGCTTGCTGGGCGGCGCGGCGCCTGCGCTCGCTGTAGAATGAAGAGTGCAAAAGCTGCCACCTGAAAGGTGGAGATGATGTGCCCGCCTTTGTCCATGCCGAGCCAGGCGCCTGAGTCGTCGAACCAGTGGAAACCCGTCTGGGGTTCGCCGGCATACCACGCGGCGATCAGGCCCCAGAGCGTAAGGGCATAGACGCTCAAGCCCAGCGCGAGCCAGGCCAAAAAGCGGCGCGCGTCAAAGGGGGCAGCCATGTCGAAGGAATACGAACCGCAGCAAGTCGGGCTTACGCCTCAGCGGGGCGCATCGCGCGGCGCAGTGCGGTGCCGGCCGTAGCGGCTAGGCCACCTGCCAGACCGCCCACGAGGCCCTGCACGAAGATCAGTGCAGCCGTGCTACCACCCAGCGGCAGCAGCGTGGCCATGCGCGGCCCGATGGGCGAACCCGTGCCCAGCGCGACGGCTGCCGACCACAACACCCAAGCTAGCGCCACCCCAGCAAAGCCCTGTCCGAAGGCCCTGCCCGGCGTGCGGCCCAGCACAAGCGCCAGCGCGCCTGTGGCGGCCACGCCCACCCACCAGACCGGAACGACGAGCGGCAGCAGCAGGGCGGCGATCAGGCTGGCGAGGAAGAGAAACATAGCAGTGGCGTTAGCTGCGACTAAGATAGGTGAAAGCGCTTGTGCGGATGAAAGGCGTGGCGCCTTAGACCGTGCCCTCGGCCAGGCGGATGAGCGCAAACAGACTGTAGTTGACGATGTCCATCAGGTTAGCGTCGATGCCCTCGCTGATGCGGGTGCGGCCGCCCTGGTCTTCGATCTCGCGAATGCGCTGCAGGCGCATCAGCACGATGTCGGTATACGACGACACGCGCATGTCGCGCCAGGCCTCGCCATAGTCGTGATTCTTGCGCAGGAACAGTTCATACACCGCCTGCGCCTTGGCGTCGTAGTGGGCCAGCAGCTGCTCGTGCGTCAGCGCGGGGCCGAGGCGATAGTCGGCGCGGGCGAGCTGATCGGCCACGGCGGGCTCGAGCAGCAGCAGGGCCATCAGGGCATAGTTCACCAGGCCGATGTATTCGCCCTCGGGCGACTCGCCCACGCGGTTCTCGCCGGTCTGATCGAGGGTGCGTAGGCGGCGGGCCTTGATCAATAGCTGGTCGGTGAGGGCCGGGGGGCGCATCACCGCCCACGACAGGCCATAGTCGAGCGCCTTTTGCGCGAATAGGGCGCGGCACTGCGCCTGGGCGGCGCGATACTGCCGGTCGGTGTCTGGGCGCATGGGCATCGATACTTCGCGGGGTCAAAGCTACACGCGGCCGACTACCTTTGAACGATCCTTCCTCCGTGTCGACGCTTCCCCCGCTGATTTCGCCCGCGCCGCTGTGCCCCCCCGAGGCGCCGGCGCTGCTGCGCTGCGGGGGGCGCCTGCTCGACCTGCGCCAGCCGGTGGTGATGGGCATCGTGAACCTGACGCCCGACTCCTTTAGTGACGGTGGTCGGCTGTCGACGGTGGACGACGCTGTGGCTCACGCCGGGGCCCTGCTCGCGGCTGGGGCTACCATCCTCGACCTGGGCGCAGTCTCGAGCCGACCGGGGGCACCCGAGGTTTCCATCGACGACGAATGGGCGCGCCTGGGCGAGCCGCTGCGACTGATTCGCGCGGCATTCCCGCAGGCCTATCTCAGCATCGACACCGAGCGGGCCGCCATCGCCGCGCGCGCCCTCGAGGCGGGCGCCGACCTGATCAACGACATCAGCGCGGGCGCCGACCCCGCCATGCTGCCGCTCGTGGCCCGTGCGGCGGTGCCCATCGTGCTTATGCACCGGCAAGGCACGCCGGCCACCATGCAGCTCAGCCCTGAGTATGCCGACGTGGTGCGCGAGGTGCGGCAGTTTCTGCTCGCGCGGATTCGCGCCGCGCGGGCGGCGGGTGTGGCCGACGTGATCGTCGACCCCGGCTTCGGCTTTGGTAAAACGGTGGCGCATAACTATCAGCTGTTCAACGCGCTCGAGCAGTTCGCCACGCTCGAGGCGCCGCTGCTCGTGGGCCTGTCGCGCAAGTCGATGCTGACCCGCCCGCTGGGCATCGGCCACGCCGAGGCGGGCCCGGCGGCAGCGGCGCTTCACTTCGCTGCACTGCGGGCGGGGGCGCGCATCCTGCGGGTGCACGACGTGGCCGAGGCCGCTCAGCTCGTGTGCCTGCACGCCGTGCTGACCCAGCCCGAGCATCAACCTGCCAACGCTGCCGACTGATGGAGCTATTCAAGATCGGCTTCCTCACGGTGCGCCTGCTCGACCTGATCGACATCGTCGCGGTGGGTTTTGTGCTCTATAAGCTCTACAAGCTGTTTGCGCGCACACTCGTGGTGCAGGTGCTTATCGGCTTCATCCTGCTTTTTGTCACGTGGCGCGTGGTCGATGCGCTCAACATGATTTTGCTCAAGTCGCTGCTCGACCAGGTGATCCAGATCGGGGCCATCGCGCTCGTGGTGGTGTTTGCGCCCGAACTTCGGCGCTTCCTGATCGCCTTCAGTCAGAACGCTTCGGTGTTCAACCTCGGCCGTCAGTTGCAGGCCGCCGCCACCCTGGCCGAGGCCCAGGTGAACGAGCTCATCGAGGCCTGTCAGTCGCTCGCCACCAGCCACACCGGCGCGATCATCCTCATCGAGGCCGACACCGATCTGCGCCATATCGAGGCCACCGGCGACACCATCAATGCTGACGTGAGCCGCCGCCTGTTGCTCTCGATCTTCAACAAAACGAGCCCGCTGCACGACGGGGCGGTGCTGATTCGTGGCACGCAGATCGTAGCCGCGCGCTGCGTGCTGCCCATCTCTGACGACCCCGACATCCCCGCCGAACTGGGCCTGCGCCACCGCGCCGCGCTGGGCCTGACTGAGGTGTCAGACGCCCTCGCCATCGTCATCAGCGAAGAGACCGGCAAGATCGCCATGGCCCGCGCCGGCCGTCTCAAACGCAACCTCTCGGCCGACGAGCTCTATGCCACCCTCGAGGCCCTGCGCACGGGCGGCAAGGGTGTGGTGTAAGCCGGGGGTGGGGGCTAAAAAATGCTCGCCCGCCGCACGCGAGATTTGGGTTACTTTGAAGCGTTAGACAGCCTAAACCTAGCTCGACTAAACCATGCGCCTGACGCTGCCGACGCTCGTGCTCTGGGTCGCCCTGCTGCCCCCCTCGCTCCTGGCTCAGGCCCCGAGCAAACCGGCCCCCAAGCCCGCCCCCGCGAAGCCCACCCCGGCCAAACCGGCCCCGGCAAAGCCGGCGACCACGACCACCAAGCCCACTCAGACCACCCCGCAGCAGGGTTCCGCCCTGGCCGAGGCGGCGAGCTTCGACGAAGACGGACGCGACCTGCTCAAGTATGAGTCTGACGCCTGGGTCGAGTTCGTCAGCGCCTGCGAGGCGGGCAGGGCCGATAGCATCGCGCTGCGCCTCGAGAGCGGCGAGCTGCGCTCGAACCTGCGCAACGGCATTCGCCGCACGCTGCTGCACCAGGCCGCCATCGCCAACCAGCCCGCCATCGTGCGCCTACTGCTAGCGCAGAACCTCGACATCAACGCCATCGATAGCCTCTATGGCTACACCCCGCTGCATGAGGCTGCACGGAAGGGTCACGCCGAGGTGGCCAGCATCCTGATCGAGGCCGGGGCCAAGCTCAACGCCCGCGACCGCAACGGCGCCACGGCCCTGCACGCCGCCATCGGCAACAGCCAGCTCGACGTGGCCCGCGCCCTGCTCGCCGGGGGCGCTGACATCAACGCCCGCGACCACGACGGCGTGAGCCCGCTGCACTATGCCGTGTCGGTGGGCGATGCCGCCGCCGCGGCCCTGCTGCTCGCCAACAAAGTGAACGTCAACGCCCGCACCGCCGAATCGTGGGACATGCCCGGCGCCACCACGCCCCTGCACATGGCCGCCTCGGCGGGCGATATGGCCCTGGTCACGCTGCTCGTGGACGCTGGCGCCGACGTGAACGCCGCCGACAGCGACGGCAAGACCCCGCTTAACATGGCCTATGACAGTGGCAGCACCGCCGTGGCCAACTACCTGCGCAGCAAGGGCGCGAAGATTTAAGCCCTAGGCTTAAAACAGCTTCCGATAGAGCTCGGCGAGCTCGCTGACGAGCTGGGCGTGGCGCTCGGCCGCCTGCCCGCTGCGGATGGCGTCGAACTTTTCGGTGATCGCTTTTTTCACCGCCACCAGGTCGCGCACGGTGCGGCCGCCGTCGAGCTTCTTCTGCCGACTGCGGCGAAACATGACCTCGTCTTCAGGCCGATACATGGTCATGTAGCGCTTGAAGTTGTCGCGCGCCTCGGCTAGGGTATAGTCGCTGTTGGTGCCCCAGCTCTCGTGGGCGTGGGTGTCGTCTTGGCCATCGTCTTCCCAGCCGCAGAGCTCGCAGATCTCGTTGTCGCCCCGCGCGTCGAGGGTCGGATAGCCGCAGCAGGGGCAGTTGTGGGTGGCCAGGGCTTTAGAGGCGAGCGCGCCCGCCTGCTGCTCGATGCCCTCGAGGTAGGTGTAGAGCCAGTTGAGCTTCCGGTTCTCGGTGGGGGCGGCGTCGGCCACGTCAGATGCGCTGGGGTGACCCTCTAAAGATAGGGGCGGGCCCCAAACCGCCGCATGTACACATCGCCACGTTGCCCACAGGCCCCATACGTACGCGGGTGGGGGGCGGGGTGAGTCACGGCTTAGAGGTAGCCCTGTGTGTCGTCGTGGTTGCGCAGGTCGGCCGCCACATCGCCACGATCAGGTTTTTCAGACCCTTGATCACCACCAGTTTGCCGTCAGCCGCCCGCACCATGTTCCCCCGCGCGTCGTAGTAGCGGGCTTGACCCAGCGTGGCGTTGCCCTCGGCGTCGCGGGGCAGCTGCTTGTGCAGCGAGGCCCACGTGCCCAGGTCGCTCCAGCCAAAGTTCGAGCGGATGACGAACACATTGCGCGCCTTCTCCATCACCCCAAAGTCGATCGAGATGTTCTTCGACTGGGCATAAGCGTTTTGGATGAAGCCCGCCTCGGCAGCCGTGCCCGCCACCGCCGTCAGGCCAGCGAAGAGATCATAGAGCTCGGGCAGGTGCTCGGCCAGCGCGGCCTGCATCACCTCGGCGCGGAAGAGGAACAGGCCGCTGTTCCACAGAAACTCGCCGCTGCTCACAAACGAGCGCGCCACCTCGAGTGTGGGCTTCTCAGTAAATGTTTTGACGCGAAAGCAGTTTGAGGCCGC
>VYMD01000151.1_pt1 | contig 18918 bp, 19 predicted proteins | sample 5115311 | NCBI WGS metagenome assembly VYMD01 (sample SAMN12291779, study PRJNA351875) | freshwater metagenome | isolation source: freshwater lake | place: USA: Michigan, Wintergreen Lake | collected 2013-08-08
TTCATGGTGGTGGCCTGGAACGCATGCAAGGGGTTCGTTTCGAAGAGCTCACGTTCCCAAAAATTATCCCGAATACCATCATTTCGGATTTAGATGTGCCAAAAACGTAGAATGAATCACAAAAAAACAATACATTTAATTTTTATCGGCTTACGACAGTTAGTCATCTCTTTGACGCTTTTTTTCTTAATTGTTTGTAAGTCGTCCGGTTCAAAACAAATAAACCCTCCTACCTCGAATACTCTCCGCCAGATTGAACAAGAAACTCTTGTTCCGACGCGTTGGGATGTGGGCAATACCACCGTTTCCAATGAAGATCGTTTAGATGTTCTCATCCCACATGTTACAGGTGTCGGTAATGTTTATATTGGTGTTGGAGCAGAACAAAATCTTACCATCGCGGCATGGGCAAAATCCGATTTTATCTATTTGATGGATTTTACACAGATTGTAGTCACTGCCAATGAAATGATGGTTATGTTTTTAAAGGAATCACCAACAAAGGAAGATTTTTTAAAAAGATATGCGAAGGGCAATGAAGCCGAAAGTTTTGCTCTCATCGACAAAAATCTTCCAAATCCAGAAGAGTATAAAAAAGCATTCAATCGAATCATTAAATTTGTAAGGAAAAGACACCGAACCAATCGTATCACTTCAGAACTATATAAATATGAAATGTTTCAAACAAATGAAGATCAATACCAGTACATCCGCAATTTAGCTTTAACAGATCGGATTTATCCTGTCAAAGGTAATCTTTTGGGAACCACAACATTAAAAAGTATCGGAGATCATCTTCGCAAAAATGGAAAAACGGTAGGTATCATATACTTTAGTAATGCCGAAGAATACTTTTTCTATCCTAAAGAATTCAAAGAATCGATTTTGAATTTGCCAACCTCTAACAATTCGTTGGTGGTGCGTACTCTTTCCGTGAGACAACATCAATTCCCTTGGTCACCAGGATCAGATATATCAACAGATTTTGGGTTCCATTATTGTGTACAACCCATCGAAAATTTCCAAACATGGCTCCGTATAGGGCCTGTTAAGTTGCGATCGGATATGATCATGGATGCAGGTGGCAAAGTAGATAAAAAAAATGGAATCACTGTCGTAACTGGACTTCCAAAGTAATCACATGAAGAAGATTCAACTAGAGTTGGTTGATTTCCCCATTTTATCCCAAGTCGCTGGCAAAATGGCGAAAGACATACGGGCGTTATATCCTGTGTATGAAGATACATTAAATACGCAAACTGCGTCCAGCAAAGACATTGAAGGAGATTTCCCGATTCGTTGGAAATCTCAGATCAATGATTATCTATTTGAATGGGTGATTTCAGAAATGGGATCGATGACCTTACGACTCAGCGAACATGTTCGTTTTAAGCGAAATCCCCCGCCGATATTTTATTTGAGCTTAGGCAAATATGAAGGGGATAAATACCTTTGGGAAGATCCAGATGGGACTCCTCTTGATCTAACTTTAGATCTTCTCAAAGAATTGGTGAATCAAAAAGTAAAACTTTTTTTGGCATCTGAAATCGGAAATCCTGAGTAAAGTAAATCAATCTTTACTTTCTTCTGCTTCGATTCCCACTTTCTTTTCTATATCTTTGATCCGTTTGATCCACTTGTTGAGATTGACTAGGTTTTTGATATTGACACGGTATTTTTGAAAGTCTGGATAATTGAGACCCAAGTCCCAACCAATATAAACATCCTTTCCTTTTGGAGATGTTCGTAGACTCGTTCCACCGGCAATAATTGTTCCTTCCACAAGTGTGATATGATCACTAATTGCACAAGCACCACCAATCAAAACATTATCACCTATAGTGACACTTCCGGCAAGTCCTGACTGTCCCGCGATTACGACGTTATTTCCCACCTTACAATTATGAGCAATATGAACCATATTATCAAATTTGCAACCGTTCCCGATCACAGTGTCCGTCAGTGCGCCTCGATCAATGGTACAATTTGAACCAACTTCTACATCGTCCCCGATCACTACACGACCGATTTGAGGCAATTTATTGTGTTTGCCGTTGAAAAAACTAAATCCAAATCCATCCCCACCAAACGTCGAATTGCCGAAGACAACAAAGTCCGAACCTATTTGTGTGCCATGATAAAAAACACAGTTCATACCAATGCGAGCATTATCTCCAATCGTAACATCGTGTTCAATTTTGACGCCATCAGAGATGATGCAGTTTTTACCGATCACCACATTTTCTCCGATTGTAACAAAATGACCAATCTTTGTATTCTCTCCAATTTTTGCGGAAGCCGCAATCACTGCATGAGGTGATTTTGTTCCATCCGCGATTTCCAATGGGAAAAAATGATACAATACTTTGATGAGTGCAAGTTCAACATTGGGAACGATCATGAGTGGCTTATCAGCCAAACTTTCTGCAATTTCTGCATTCACAACCAAAACGACTGCCTTTGAGGATTTGGCTTCTTTTACAAATGCCTTAGAAGAGACGAAAGATAAAAACCCTGTGGTATCAGAAGAAAGTGGCATTACTTTGTCTATCTTCATGGACGAAGGATCTGCACAGTTTGATAACTTGGCGCCTTCGATTAAATTTGATAGTGTTTGAAGTGTGGTATTTTTCATATTTATCCTAGTATGGAATTTGGTTTTCGGCAATTACGTGATGGTGTCAGTCCTCTACTAGTTTCGTCAAGTGAGAATATCAGCCAAATCTAACGGAAGTCATATTCAATGAGCCCATTACTAATTCATCATTAAAGAACTCTATCTGATCCGAATTCTCTTTTGCTCCGAGAATGTATAAAAAAGGGAGATAGTGTTCGGGTGTCGGTATCGCAAGCCTAACGTCAGAACCAAGTGATTCATAATTGATAAGACTGGTTGTGTCATTTTTTAGAATTAGATTTTTAAATAAATCATTTGCACGAACTGCCCAGTCGAATCCAAAATTTTTTGAATTCATCTTTGACCAGTCCACCAAACCTAGATTATGTATTAAATTACCACTCCCAACGATTAAAATTCCCATGCTTCTTAGTGCTTTTAATTGTTGTCCAATTTTATAATGAAATAAACCTTCAGGTGTATTTTGGAGACTTAATTGTAATACTGGTATATCGGCATTTGGGTATATATGTCGTAAGATACTCCAAGTTCCGTGATCCAATCCCCAAGATGAATCGAGTTTGATCGGGCAATCCGGCAGGGATGAAAGGATTTGATTTGCGATTTCTGGACTTCCTTTTGCAGGGTATTCGACTTGGAATAATTCCTTTGGAAAACCACCAAAATCATGTATGGTGGGAGGATTTTCATTTGAGGTTATCGCAGTGTGCCTAGTAACCCAATGAGCAGAAACACAAAGAATAGCACGTGGAGTGGGGATTGTTGTGCTTAAAGTTTTCCAGACGTTTGAAAATTCATTTGTTTCAATCGCATTCATCGGACTTCCATGACCGATGAAGAAAACGGGCATCATTTTACTTTCTGTCATATGTTAAAAAGATTTCGTTGCCCTTTGCAACAGAATTTGTCAATGCCCATTCACGTTCGTCGAAACCTAACATAGCAGAGGCACCGTCTGCGATTCCAGCCAATCCATTTTTCCCAATGACAAAAGGGACAAGAGTAATGTAGATCCGATCTACAAGATCTCCATCAAGAAATGAATAATTGAGTTTTGGCCCGCCTTCAAGGAGAACATTTTTATAACCTTTCCTTTTTAAAATGCCTGTAACTTTTTTGGGATCGATATCGCCCGAGTCGAGCGCAAAGATTTCTGCCCGATTTTCTAAATCGGTTTTAATCTCTTTTAAATTGTTTTTTGTACAAATAACGAGCGGTATATGATCTGACTCTTCGAATACGTGTTTGTCACCTGGGATGGTTCCATTTCGGACGAGGATTACTGGTCGAGGATTGAGAGCGTTAGGAAATGCTCGGATTTTGACTACAGGATTGTCGTTGATGATCGAATTTTTACCTAAAATCAATGCATCCGACTGGGATCTATAAACATCCATTTGGAGTTTATCTTCCTTCGAAGTGAGACCATACCATTTTCCATCTGGACGAACCACTTTGCCATCCAGAGTCATGGCCATGTTAATCGATAACTTCATTGAGACTTCCTAAGGGAGATATTTTCCAATTCGCGCTGGAGGATGCGGTTGACGGCTTGCGCGCAAGTTCCGCAACCCGTAGAGGCTCTGGTAGTTTCGCGTAATTCCTCAATAGTATGGGCTCCAGCCTGTATCGCGTCCACCAATTCTTTCTCCGTGACAAGACGACATAGACAGACCCTTTTGGGTCTCATCAGTGAATTTATATCAAAACCATCTTCCACGTTTGAACTTATCATTTGACAGAAATTTCAAAAGGATGGAAACTCTTTAATTACTCCAGATAAGGAAAAATAGAAATATCTATGGTAAATGACCTCAGCCCAGAAAGAAAAAAAAGTCGAAACCGCGAAATCTTCGGATGGTGTATGTTCGACTTCGCCAACTCCTCCTACACGACGGTGATCATTAGTGTAGTTTATTGTGAGATTTTTACGCAACTTGTCGTACCGTCCGATCCAAATTCAGTCAATCCTTTCCAGTATGGGAACTCATTATGGGCATGGTCGCTTGCACTTTCTTATTTGTTTGTAGTTCTTACCGGTCCGATTTTTGGAGCCATTACAGACTATTCCTCTACGAAAAAGATGTTTTTGTTTGCGAGCTATATTGGATGTATCATCGCAACATTCGCATTATACTATGTAAATCCTGGAATGATTTGGTTGGGCTTTGCGCTAGTTGCCATCTCAAACTTCTTCTTCGCTTCAGGTGAAAATTTTGCGTCTAGCTTTTTGCCGACTCTGGGCGCGAAGGAAGACTTGGGTAAAATCTCTGGATACGCATGGGGGATTGGATACTTTGGCGGGATCGGATCTGTTGTACTTGCAACCACTCTCGGTGATTATACGATCGCAAATTTTGATAATCTTAAACTTGTTGGTCCTTATACTGCCATTTTCTTTTTGATTGCCGCCATCCCTACCTTTTTGTTTCTAAAAGAGCCACACCTTCCTATGGGTCGGTCAAATAAAGTGAACTATTTAAAGATAGGAATCGATCGAGTTGTCACAACGTTAAAGGATGCCACTCGATTTAAAGATTTGATGATCTATTTGGTCTCTTTGTTTTTTACTATGGCGGCCCTTGCCATTGTGATTTCCTTTGCATTCATTTATGGTGCACAAGAAATTCACATCGAATCGCAACACAAACAAGTAATGTTTATCTTCATTCAGATTTCCGCGGCGATTGGTGCGCTTATCTTTGGAGTTGTGCAAGACAACATCGGCGCCAAAAAAACGTTTAATCTCACACTTGTGGTTTGGTTGGCCGTCTGTGGACTCATTTATTTTGTTCAAGACTTGACTGCTCTTTTAAACGGAGCTTTGGGAACCAACTGGACCATACAATGGGTGTTTGTATTTATTACTTCTCTTGCCGGTATGGGACTCGGATCCACACAGTCTGCATCAAGGGCACTCGTAGGAATCTTTTCGCCTGAGTCAAAATCAGGAGAATTTTTTGGGATGTGGGGACTTTCAGGTAAGATTGCAGCGGCAGTCGGATTGTTTTTGTTTGGATACATCCAAACCGTAGTAAGCCTTCGGAATGCCTTTTTAGTCGTAGCCCTGTTCTATGGGATCTCTCTTGTAATCAACCTATTTGTTGATGAAAAACGCGGAGTGGAAGCAGCTAATCAGTTTTCAGAATGAACTTACTATCAGAAGATGATTTCGAACTTCACCAAAGCCAGCGCAAACTGGCTTTGGCTACTATTGATGAACTCATGCAAACCAAGCTAGACCTCTTGGACGCAGATAAGCGAGTACCTGCATTTATCAATAACGCGATCTCCTACCTCAAACGAAAGTATGTCACCGAGGAACAGACTATCTCACAATTATTGAAAAAAAGACAAATCCAGCTTTGATCTGCCTTTCTCTTATATTTTAGTTAAAATCAGTTACCTTTGTAATTAGCTGTTTTTGATCCAATTCCATATTTCGAAGTCTTCTCGCAGTTACCTTGCTAATTTTTCTTAACATCTTTTTATATGTTTGCATAATCAACTTCTGTTTGTCATACGGAAGCGGATCTTTTTGGTCATTAAGAACCATCGTAACATTGGCAGCTTCTTTCTGAATCGGAACGTTTGGCCAGATAGTATCGGAGGTGAGTGCTTGGAAATACTCAAGTTGAATGTCTGAGTTTACATCGATTTTAAACTCTCCCTTCTCATCTTTTTCTGTGCTTTGGGATTTTGGAGTAGGGTTGATCAAACGACGCATTTCTTTTACATAGACCGTTCCGTCAGCATTGACTCTTTTGAACATCATTACAATTTTATCTAGTTCCGTAAAATCTTTGTTAGGGTAGATAAAGGCAGTGCCATCGTAAAGGTATACTTTCGGCCAATCAATGTAGGACTGTCCTTGAGGGAGCTTAAACTCGAGATAAGGTTTGCCCTCACCATCTTTCAAAAATAATTCTTTAAGGGTTTCGGGAGTCTGGCTTAGATACTGGGCGGCGGTTTTATCGACTCCTAAATCTTGCAATTTTTTCATTTTTGCCAGATGTTCGGATATAGTAGCATGTAATGTATCAATTTCATTATCTGAGAATCCTGCGCCTCTTTGGGCATCAATTTGTTTTTGGGATTCTCTGTCTTTCAAGGTAAGAGATGCAGGCTTTTCTGCTAAAATTGGCAAAGCAAGAAAGGAGAGAACGGTTGCGATTAAAAATCCTAAAAAACGATGAGTCATGACATACCTCGAACTTTCATTCCTTTATAGTATCGTAAAAGATGAAGTCGATTATTAATGGAATCGATCAGAATTTTCGGGCAGAAAAAAAAGAAGCGATAGCTTGGTGGAACGCGGTTTCTGCCTCTTTTGCTTTTAAAATGAGTCCAGTCATCTGCAAATACCCATGGATTAAATTGGGGTATTTTTGGTGGGTAACCTTCACACCGGCATCTGCCAATTTTTTAGCGTAAGCATCTCCTTCATCGCGTAGTGGATCAAAACCAGCCGTTGCAATGTAAGCAGGTGGCATACCTTTGAGAAACTTGGAATCAATGAGAAGAGGTGAATTGATCGGGAGAGATCGATCCCCAACATTAGGCAGATAATTTTGAATGAACCAGCGCATTGTTTCGGAAGTGAGAACAAACTTTTCGCCTTGTGTCTCGTAGGATTCTGATTCTTTGGAAACATCCGTCATCGGATAAACCAATGCTTGGAAGACGGGAAGTGGGACTTTCTCCATTTTTGCTCGGTAACAGACTGATGTTGCAAGGAGTGCTCCTGCACTATCCCCAGCAACTGCTATCTCGCTAGGTGATCCGCCAAAAAGATAAGCACTGTTACGAACGTATTGGTAGGCAAGAAAGGCATCATCAATGGCAGAGGGATAAGGGTGCTCAGGAGCGAGCCTGTAATCCACCGAAACAACGATCACCTTTGCATAGTAAGCAAGTCTGCGACAAAGTGCATCGTGAGTCTCAATGGAACCAATGGTGAGTCCTCCACCATGGAAGTAGAGGACAATCGGCAGATTCCCTCGTTGTGGGTGAGCATTATAAAGTCGGACAGGAACAAAAGATGCAGAAGGTGTGGGGATGAGCTTGTCTTCAATATGACTAACAGAGATAGGTGGCTCATCAAAGATTTGAATGTTGTCTGCAAAAAGTCTTCTTGCTTTGGTGGGAGGCAGTGTGTGTAACTTTGGAAGTATGCGGGCAAGGTTTGCTGCTAGTTGGCATTGTGGATCGAGCGGACCACCTTCTTGGAAAGTAGCTCCACCAAATAGAGTATAGATCCAATTCTCAGGTAAAGAAAAAATAAGCTGTGCTATCGAGCGTCTGATTCCTAACATATAGGATTTAACTTTTCTTTAATCATCTTATATAGTATCAACAATCCGTATGTGTCCATTTTGCAGTAAGCTACTAAATCTTCCAAGACTCGATTTTTTTCTTCTAGTGTCACCTGCTTTTTTAACAATCTCAAATACTGGTAATTTGCATCTTGCCCAGCACGAATAGATAAACCAGTATGAGTTGTTTCCGAAAACGCTGGCAAAATTTCTTTGAGAGAGGCTTTCCCTTTTTGTTTGGGGGAATAGATCCAAAACTTTTTAAAAGGTAGTGCTAGATCTTTAAAATTTGGTTGTATAGAGTTCCAAAAATCAAAGTGTTCAGGGAAATTTGCTACAAGTTCCTCGATGATCTTCTTTTCAAAGAAATCATTGAACGAAAAAATCGTGACATCCTTTGGAACGTTCGCTACCAACTGAGCTAAAATTTCTTTTCTCGGATCATATTGATCGGGAGGGTGAATGTAACTAAAATGAGTCACAACATCTCTGATAGAATCCCAAATATGTAGCGAAAAAAGAAAGGGAGTGTGTTGAAATGGATGGGAATTTTGATAAATCGGAATCAGTGGGTTGATTGACTCAAAATCGAGAAACGCTACAGTGCTTGTGACATTGTCAAAAAATTGCGCAAGTTGAGTGTGATCGAAGTAAGCTTCATTGGTCATGTGGCAATGTTTTTGGATGCGTTGTGTCGGACTTAAGTCTTCATCAGGCATCTCAGCAAAAGTGCGAATTCCCATTTGGAAGTATTTTTTGGGTAGTTCCTGTCCTTCTCTCAGTTCGAATATCTCATACCTTTCAAGAGATTCACCAAAACATTCGGTTTGCACGAGACATACCTTTGGTGAATTACACGTAGGTAAGTTGCCCTCATGGATAGGGAAAATAGGTTCATTCTGAAACTCAGAAAATGATTTCCATTCATCTTCAAACCGCACTTCTTCTCTAGTTAGCTTCTCTGCAACCGATTCGATATGAAGAAACTTATTGCGATCTACTTTATCTAATTCGAGCACATAACTCGAATTTACTCGAAATATTTTACAATCAGAAATGATAAATCCTAAAGATATCAACAGCTTCTTTTGAAAAAAAAATGACCTATAAATTTCAAGTTTATTGGATCCTATCGGGCGAAAGTCGATGATCGTCCAACCTTCCCCTTCGCTATCGGGTAACAAACATTCAATATGAGTAAAATAGGATGAGGATTCAAAGTATCCACCTAAAATGGTTTTACGTTGTGTAACTGCTTCCTCTGTTGCTAACTTTTGTTCTGCTTTAGATATCGTGCGCGGTATCTGTATTGTATTTTCGAATATGGAAGTACAGAGGTCATGAAATTCATGCCATTCTAAATTTCCACTATGGAGATGGTTTTCTTTCTGATGTAGATTTTGGTTGATGAGATAGAATGAATTGGAACATCGAGTAAAACTAATGTATTGAGATTTAGAGATTGGATAATTTATTTTGTTAACTGACAACTGTATACATCTCAGATAAGGATTTAAGATACGATTTGTATTCTGTCACAAATAAATCTGAGGTCCCTTCTTGGAGTGCGGAAGGTGATTTTAAAAAAAATGGGAAAAATGCTTCAGAGTTAGCTGTTTTAACTTGAAATGAATGTCCAGACACTTCATATGGATAGCCTTCTAAAAAATGGATAAAGGAGTCATAAAACATGGGATGAATCACAATTTCGTATTGTTTGGATTCACCGTTTGTAAAGGCCAATGGATGGAGATTTAGATCCTGATCACTGATTTTCTTTTGCGATAAAAAATCTTCACGAAGTTCTTTTTTGACAACAATTCGAGGGAGAATAAACCTTCGTAGCGCGTTGCGCGACCGATCATAAGCTAAAAGATAAAAATCCTCTGAATTTTTCCTGATGAGCCTGTATGGCTCAATGGTTCTGTCCTTTTTTTCTCGACCATAATTGACCACAAGTGCTCTTTTATCCTTTAACGCTTGTATTATTTTTGAGAGGTCTGATTCTCCTTCTACAGTTTCTTCTATTTTTCGTTTATAGATTTTGATACCTTTTGGATAGAGATCTAAACTTTTTGAGAATAATTTTTGGGATAACGAAAGCAGGGTTTCATTATTTAAATCTGTAACAGAACAAAGTAATATAGAAAGGTATTCCAGCTCTGGCTTTGTGAATTTAAGCAGAATATCTAGTGTTTCCTTTTCCAGATAATAGGGATAGTGTTCTTCAGATTGAAATCCGAAGTTTGCGACTTTAATATTGAAACCCATTGATTTCAATTGATTCAAGTCACGATAGAGTTTTTTTCGATCGGAATCACTATCCTCATTATTGTAATATCGAGGCATGATCTTTTGAAAACGCTTAAAAGTGATACCCTTTGGTTCTTTCATCAAATTGAAAAGTAAGGCAAATAAACGAGTTTCCGTCTCATTCATTTTTTTCACTTCAATCATTGGAAAATCATCTTCGAATTCGCTAGGACTTGTCATCTTACTCCAGATTTAAGTTTTTTTTTGATTCCGAAAAGTATAAAATCTTAAATCTTGGAAAAGAATGAGAATTTGGCCAATCATCCTAATCTACTTTTTTTTCATTAGTTGCGCGACCTATTGGAAGAATCGAAAGAATGATCTTTTGGATGTAGTTACCGTTGGTGCCGAAACACCGATGTATGGTGCCGCAGTAAAAATTGGTCCCATTCCAGTCGGCTTGCTCTTTTTGGGTGGCGAAAGTGAGATGGGTAAAAAAGATCTTGGCCGTGGTTATGGCGTTAGGGGTGGAAGTTTAGGTGGTTATCATTCACAACAACTCGTTTATACCTTCTTAGGTGGGGAAAGTTTTCACTCAGGGGATCCGATCAAAGACGAAAAGGGCAATTGGATGGTGGATGAAAAAAAGATCCCTCTCACCGAAAATGATAGGTACAATATCAAAAGCTTCAAGATGAGATACTTTGTCTTTTTTAACGACCCCGTCAAAGACCGCAAAAAACGAAAGAAACAAACCTTTCAACGAGAGCTAACGCAAGATTTAGTCAGACAAACTGGCAAAACAGAGTTTTTGGTTTATTTACCATCAGAGGATAAAAAACCTTTTGGTTATCCACCAGGATATCTATGGAATGTAGAAGTAGTAGGAGGAGCCTACGGTGGTCTTCGGTTTGGGTTTAACTTTGGTGAGGCAGTTGACTTTTTGTTAGGAATCACCACCTTGGATCTGTATGATGATGATGTTGAGGGAAAAGTAAAACCAAGTTTCCCTGGGTTTCCTTTCCCTGCCGCATCAGATACCGAAAAAGAATCTAACGAAGATTAAAGTTTAAAGTCTTTTGCTGTGATCTTATTTTTCGGATCAAATACCAATTTTACAAATTTGTTTTTTTCAGAGTCTGCTGGCTTCTCTTTCAAAGTATAATACTGCTCAGGCACTTCGATGTCTTCTGCAAAAAACCAAGTCATTATCGTTCCAGATGGATCTGAAGATTTTTCAGTAGGTTTGCCGAGAAGTGCTTCAGTTTTAACGAGCGAATCACCGACTTTTATCAAATCAATTTCCATTTTTCGGAGTGCAGTGTGTGGATGAATTTTATTGCTGTTAGATGGAACTTTGGTAGTGGATGAACATGCTATCATTGAGAAGATCAAAGATAGGAAAGCGAGAAGTAGAATGGAACGTTTCAAGATACACCTCTTTGTTGATTCTTTTTTTAGGAAAACAAACGGATTAAAAATTGGCAAGTGTTATCTCGGTTCTTTCATTTTCAGTCGATTCGATTTTTTTCAGAATTTTTTTGAAAAAAGGAATGGTCAAAAGGACTAATAAAATTTCTAGAAAACCAAAGAAAAAGGAAAGGGCAGGGAAGGCGATACCTTCAGGAACAATGCCAACTAAAAAACTTTGCATATTTACGGAGACGATAGGACCGAGCATAAAGCCTAAAGACCCGATACCAGTAAATGCAGACATGGTCGTTGCAGTCAGTCCTGGTTTCGACATTTTGCTTGCGAGCATCATAGATGGCACAAACATAACTCCCGCACCAATCCCGCATAATAAAAGATAGGTGAATAAAAGCCAAAAATTTGATGTAGTGCCTGAAAGACCTAAAAATATCCCATACATTGATGATCCGATCAAAACCAGAGGCAATACGCCCGTTTTGCGGGAAAGAACGGCGGAGGGATAGGAAAGTAAGGACATGGGAAACAATACCAATCCTAAAAATACACCTAAAATACCAGGGTGAAGTCCAAGTGTTTCCCTTAGGTGAAGATTCAAAGAGGATATGATAAAGCCCACAGTAAACCGATCAATAAAGTTGAACAAAAACGGTACGAATAGATACGGATTTTCGATCACGGCATTTTTTAAAGCAAGGAAGGAAAAATCTTTTTGTTTGTGAAGGCCTTTGTCTCTCAACATAAGCAAAGCCGCTATCCCAACAAAAACTAAAATCCCACTACCGACATAAAACGGGAGAAGTGGATTTTGTCTTCCCAATACGCCGAGAGGCATGCCGAATGCTCCACCCAAAGATAAGAACATGCCGGTGATTCCCATTAGAACACCTTTTCCATAATATCTTTTATTCGCTGGATCGTTTTCTTGGTCTGCGGCAGAGCTGAGAAGCAAACCAATGATAAAAATATGAGAAGCGCCTTCCAAAAATCGAATGAATAGAAATAAATTTAGATCATAAACTCTCGTGAGTGAATAAAAAAGAAAAGCATCCAAAAAACAAAATGCAGCAATGAAGTATTTCCTATTTTGGAATTTGTCTGAAATGATGCCTGCGATCGGAGCAAAAAGAAAAGAACCGAGCATCGGAATACTCGTGAAGTAGGCCACTTCAAAATTACCTCCAGAAAGGCGGTCTTTCACTATATCCTTTACGACAGGAACAATCATAGTAACGGGCAGCATAGAGAGAAAGACAAGTGTGATGAGAGTGTATGGGAAACTCAAAATGAGGATTTCCTATGCGAACCGTAATTGAGAACGAGATTCATTTAGTTTAGGAAATTTCAGATTTGTGAGATGTAAATCAAAATTTATAAAGCGAGATTGGAGGTTGGATAAAAGAGGTTTGCGACATAAATGACGAGGATACTCACAACAAGACCAATCGTGGCAAGCAGTACATCCTTGGAAACCTTTCGGAACGTATCCAAATAGGGTAGATCACGGTAGGTAAGGATATTTAGGATGATCTCTCTCCCCGCGAGTAGGCCCAGGAAAACCCAAGTGGTTGACATTGGTATATTGCTGATCGCCTGGAAAAGCAATAGGATGGAACCATAAACCAAATCTACGATGGTTGCCGCTTTTGCCCACTTGATATCCGATTTTTCAGTCACGACACTTTGAATGGTGCCTCCGTTTGTGCGAATGATCACAAACAATGCAAGGAGTATCAGAAATACCGCTGTTCCAAATTCTAGAATGCTCAGTTTTCGAGGGAGAAATACAGCAATGTTCGCTGTGTCTTGCAAAAGCCATGCTACCCATAGATAGATGGTTGATGCCCATTGGTAGCGCGCCCATTTAAGTTCTGTTTGGGGATTTGGCACGTGTTCTTCGTTGTATTCGTGAGGATCTAGTTTTGCTAGAATTGCCCAAACTAGAAGGGCTCCAAAAAACGCGATGCCGTAACCAAAAAATGACTTGGTCAACATCTTGTCGATGGAACTTCCTCCAAACAAACCAAGGACTAAAAAAGTAGTAGAAACAGGTGCACGCAATCGCGTGAAAATAACGAGGATAACAGGTGCTAATAATTGGAATAAATTAAAATGTGATACCTCTGGTATGACTGACAGACGATGAAAGTGTATCTCTCCATCATGAATCCACCATCCAATGAGATGCACGGCCACTAACAAACTTCCGAGAACGAGTAATTTTTCTATCCAGTGGACTGATTTTTTACTCTCAAAAAAAGTGCCGATCGTTTGGACCGCGTCATTGCCAGCGACAGAAAAGGCGGCAATGGCAAAAGAAAACCAACCCAACCAATAGGCTGGTATACCAAAAAAGTAACCAGCGCAAATGATCGTGACAAGCAAGCCCGTTATCAATCCGAAACGGACTTGGTCTTTAAATGTCGGATGTTGGTAATCTACGTTTTCAGTTGGTTTCATTTACCCAAGTAATGTTTTGCGTATCTTTCTGTGATTTCACTTCTATCAAAAAGGATAAAAACATCTGTAGTTCCAAAAACTGAATCAAGCGCTGGAACGCCACAGATTTTAGCACCCAATCGGATGTAACCTTTGATCAAAGGTGGGATGTGTTTTGCTACTAATTTTGGATCTTCAATGTGAAAGTTTGGATTAAAATCCTTTAGAATAAAGTCAGGATTTGGGAAAACACGAAATTCTTCTGGTGCAATCGAATCCTTAGCCTTTAGGTAAGCATAAGAAAGCGATGCGACTTCAGCGTCAGTAGAGTGGATTGATCCACAACCCATCAAATAGCGCACGTCATTTTTTATCATGAATTCTGCAAGACCTTGCCAAAGCAGAGAAATAACCGATCCATCTCTGTAACTTGGATGAACACAGCTTCTACCAACTTCTGCAATCTCATCAGAAAGGTTATATATAGAAGTAATGTCGAATTGATTTTCGCTGTAAAAACCAATGCCTTGTCTTGCTTTAGCTCTTGTTAAAATCCGGTAAGTTCCGACAATTTTGTCTTCATTCGACTTATCAACGACAATCAAATGATCACAATGAAGATCATATTCATCTCTGTCTTTTCTGGTCGCGGCGGATTGAGGTAAACCTTCACCCATTTCTAAATTGAATACATCATAGCGAAGAGAGAGTGCTCGTTCGATTTCATATTGGTTTTCTGCTAATCTAACCTCGAGAACTCTAGATTGTCTTGCGATTGTTTGTTCTGATTTTGCTTCCATAGGGTGGTTACCTTTCCATCTTTCTTTATGTAACATAACCCTCCTCTGTTACGCTCGTATTACAATCATATGAAAATCAATAAATTGATTTAATGGGCTTCGTCCCAGTTTTTTCCGAATTTCCCCTCAACGGTGATGGGCACAGACAGTGAAAGTGCAGTTTCCATCTCTTTTTTTGCCATTTTGAAAAACTCGTCCTTTTCCGCCTGGTAAACTTCAAAGACAAGTTCGTCATGAACTTGTAATATGATCTTTGATTTAAACTTCGACGCGTCGATTTTCTTTTGGATTTGGATCATCGCAATTTTGATCATATCGGCGGACGTACCTTGGATTGGTGAATTGATCGCCACACGTTTTGCGGCTTCACTAGCCATTTTGTTGGTCGAGTTGATATCAGGCAAATACCTCTTTCGTCCTAACAAAGTTTCAACGTAGCCATTGTTTTTACAAAATTCTACCGTTTCTTCCATGTATGTTTTTACGCCCACGTACTGTTGGAAATACCTATCAATGAACTCTTTTGCTTCTTTTCTGGAAACCTTAAGATTGTTTGAAAGACCAAATGAGGTTACTCCATAGATGACAGAAAAGTTAACGATCTTTGCCCTGTTTCGCATTTCAGGTGTTACATCTATTTCCTTGACACCGTACAATCCGGCCGCTGTTTTTCTGTGAATATCTTCACCAGATGTATAGGCCCCGATCATATTTGGATCTTTTGAAAAATGTGCCATGATGCGGAGTTCGATTTGGCTATAGTCTAGAGAAAGAATTTCACATCCTTTCGCGGGAATAAATCCTTTACGTAGCCATCTCCCTTCTTCCTCTTTGATCGGGATATTTTGTAAATTCGGATTTGTCGATGAAAGTCTTCCCGTTGCCGCGATCGTCTGATTGTAGCTTGTATGGATCCTTCCCGTCTTTGCATTGATCAAATGGGGAAGGCTATCAGAGTATGTAGATTTTAATTTGGAAAATTTTCTGAGAGCGAGTAGATCATCAATGATGGGATGAGTGCCCAATAGAGATTCCAAAACAGAGTGATCCGTTGAGTATCCTGTTTGTGTTTTTTTCTCAGCTGGGAGTCTTAGGTCTTCAAATAGGACTACTTGTAGTTCCTTCGTAGAGTTTACGTTAAATGTTCGTCCTGCATAAAAGTGAATATTTTTTTCGTTTTCTTTTATCTTTTTTTCGAAGATTTTCGAGAGTCCATCAAAATAGTCGGGCTCAACCAATATTCCTTCGAATTCCATTTTTGCAAGTACTGGTATTAATGGCATTTCCAAGTTTGTAAAAATCTTTGCCGTATCGGTGCTTTTTATTTTATCAACTAATACGTTGTATAACTGTAATGTGATGTCTGCATCTTCACAAGCGTAGTCTGAAACTAAGTCTGGATCCACGTCATAGAGGTTTTGTTTCTTTTTTCCTGTGCCAACAAGTTCATCATATGTAATCGTTTTATAGCTTAAGAAGTCGACCGCCATATCATCCATGTTATGTCGACGTTCACCCGGACTTAAAATATAGGACGCGATCATGGTATCGAAGGAAACACCCTTCAACTCAATTCCATACTTTCGAAAAATAAGGATGTCATACTTTATGTTTTGACCAATTTTATCAATTTTAGGATTTTCCAATATTGGTTTGATGGCATTGATAACCTCATCCAAATCAGGAAGTGTATGGGAATAAATCGAATCTGGGTGGGAAATGGCGATATAGTAAGCAATGTTTGGATCCGTACAGAATGATATTCCTAGTAACTCGGCAGACATTGGGTCGGATGATGTAGTCTCCGTATCGACGGACATTGGTTTTTTTGAGTCTAGTTTACCTAGTATCTTTTTAAGTTCATCTACAGATTTGATTCTATGGTATTTCTGGTGTTCGCTCTTTGACCTTAAACCTTTTGCATCCAATGAATCAGAACTTGCATCTTGATTTGTCTGTGACTCAACTGAATCTTGTTTGTTGGACTTTTTCTTCTTGGCTGGTGCAATGGAGTCGGATTTTGATTCATCGATGGGAATGCCTGCTTGTTTGGCGAGGTCTCGGTGCAGAACATTATAACCCCTGTCTTTAAAAAATTGAACTCTTTCTGGTTCAAGATAATTTGGAACTTTTAGATCAGACTTTTTAATCTCCAATTTGAGATTGGTAACAATTGTCGCTAGTTTACGAGAAAGGAATGCATTTTCTTTATCGTTCGCTAGTTTATCGATGAGACCTTTATTCTTTAGCTTAGATAAATTTTTGTAGATGGTTTCCAAATCGCCATACTCTTGTATCAGAGTTGCGGCCCCTTTTTCTCCGATCCCTTTTACGCCAGGAATATTATCGGAGGTATCTCCGACTAGACCCATATAGTCTGGAACTTGTTCTTTTGTGATGCCAATATTTTCTTTGACCCAATCGGGGTTGATGTGTTCAAATTCTGATACTCCGCGTTTCCCGCGTAACATATGTATGTTTGTATCAAGGACTTGATATAAATCTTTATCGCTAGATAGAATCACAATTTGATCAAAGTCCTTTTTGAACTTTTTGCAAAGAGATCCGATGATATCATCCGCTTCTATTCCATCGATTTTATACATTGGAAAACCAAGTGCTGCAATCATCTCATAGATTTCTTTTATCTGTGGTTTCAGATCTTCTGGCATTGGCTTGCGCTGAGCCTTATACGCTTCATATAGATCGTTACGTTCAAGTCGAGTACCAGGATCGAAAGTAAAAGCGATATGCGAAACTTTTTCATCTTGAATCAGCTTAAAGAACATACGCCAAAAGCCGAACACAGCACCGCTCGGAAGACCAGTGATCGAATTTTTAAGATTAGATGCGGCAAATGCAAAATAGGCACGGAAAGCCAATGCATGACCGTCAATGATAAGCAATCGGTTCATAGATTAAACCTTCTCGTAAAGAGTCTGACCAAGCAGTGAATAATAAACGAGCTTTGTTTTTTGGATCGTGTTTGCGATTGAAAACCGTTTAACAGATTGTTTGTTGAAGGCACCGAAAGCACTTCGAGTTTGTTCGGAAGCAAGTAAGGTTTCAAAATTTTTAGCTAACGCATCTGTGTCGCCAACGTCGGAAAGTAATGCGCCCTTTTCAGAAGTGAGCATTTCTGCGATTCCACCTCCCTTTGTTGCAATAATTGGAAGACCAGCCGCCATAGCGTCCAATACGGAAGTGCCAAGTCCTTCTTCTTTGGAAGTGAGAGTGAAGATATCAAATAGAGAAAGGAGCTCTGGTATTTCTGTTCTATATCCTGTAAAGAGAACTCTTTCATCTAGTCCCAATTCTTTGGAAAGTGCTTTCAGTTTCTTTTCCAATCTCCCCTCCCCAACGATGAGAAGTTTAAATGGGACATCTGAATTTACCTTTTGGATGGCACGTAATAAAGTTTCTTGATCTTTATGATCAACTAACGCCGCTATGTTTCCAATGATTACCATTTTTTTCGATAATCCGAATTCTTCTCGAAGAGACTCCGCAGACGGAAGCTTTGTAAAACGTTTGAGGTCTATGCCAGAATAGACGGTTATTAATTTTTCTGGGCTAATGCCAGAGGCCAACATAATCGAAAGAATCTTTTGAGAAACGGGTAAAAAATAATCTATGGCTTTATGTCTGTATTTCCATTTGGAAAACAAACCGTTTCCAGGTTTGAAGTCGACTCGTCTCGAAACTACGAGCGGAATTTTGAGGGTTTTTGATTTTGCCAACAGTGCCAGTGTGTGCGCATGGCCCGTATGTGTATGGATGAGTGTGATCTGACTTGCAAGGCAAAACTGTCGGATGGTTCGAATCGCGCGGAAATCCAGTTCATTTCGCATGAGAACGGGGAAAAAAGGCAAACCTTCTGCTAGGCATCTTTCTTCCAATGGAGAACCGGGTTGGCCAATGATGGATTGAGAAATCTTTTCCGAAGCCAAACCTTGGGCAAGATAGAATAACTGTTGTTCGCCCCCACGCCATTCACGTGAAGTATTTATATGTAAAATCAATTATAAATGTTTGGCGCGGT
>VYMD01000161.1_pt1 | contig 18377 bp, 13 predicted proteins | sample 5115311 | NCBI WGS metagenome assembly VYMD01 (sample SAMN12291779, study PRJNA351875) | freshwater metagenome | isolation source: freshwater lake | place: USA: Michigan, Wintergreen Lake | collected 2013-08-08
GGCAGTAATATCCTTTCTTCTTTGCCTTGGCACCAAACTCATTCGACATTTCTTCTGAAAATAATTCCCGGTATTCTTTCACTCCTTTTGCATATTCGGAAGGGATCGAAAATGAATAATTACGCTCTTCAAAAAATACCCGCTTTTGATTCGCCTTGCAGGCATTGATGGCAAGTTCTTTGATGATGGTATACAATGTGGGAATGAGCGTCGTATGAGTGAGGCGATCTAAAATGAGTTCAACGGCTTTTTTGATATGATCTTCGACGGTTTTTGAGACGCGGTGGGTCTTAAGGGAAAGAATCTTTCCATTTTCCACATGTAACTTTATGTGGTCAGAAATCTCGCTTGTTTCCTTTCCCATACCCGAAATCATTTAAATAATGGCCCCATTGTCAAGATAGTATGACGACAAATATGAAAAACAAGAAGCAAGTTTGCCTTTCCGTACTCATTTATATATCGGTTTTTCAACCCTCAATTCTTTTATCACAAAACTTGAAAATGATCGGAGTTCGCATTTGGGACAGTGAAAAAAAGTCATTTGGTGTTTTAAGTGACATAGAAATTCAAAAGGGTTTGGTTAAATCCATTCAACCATCAACAAAAACCCAAACAGAAACAGTGCGTTATCTCTTGCCTGGATTTTGTGATGCAAGTGTAACATTAGGATCAGATGCATTGGGTGGTGAGATTTCAAAAGATGCCTTGCCCTTTCATCTCCAAAGTTTTTTGGCAACAGGATTTAGCCACGTAGAATCAGTGTCAGATCCAGACCTTCAAAATTTGAAAGATGAGATTTCAAAGGCAAGACTCGTGGGGCCAATCATTTCTCAATCCCAAAAACCCATCCTCCTACAATCTCATTTCGTATCTGGTGATGCTCCAACCAAACAGTACAATCTAAAGGACATATACCATCCCACGTTTTTGAAAGATGCAGATCCCTCTCGCTCCAAACACCTACCGATTTTTTTAAAACGAGCCTCCCAAGAGATGTTTTCGCAAGCAGATCTTTTTCAGCTTCGAGAAGAGGCACAAAAGAATGGATATACACCGATTGTATATTCTTTTGCTGATCCGAATTCATGGGAAGATGCATTGGATGCTGGTTACCAAGTATTGTTTCAATCACTGCCACCTAATGCGCATTTGGAAGTGATCCAGAGACGAAGTTTCGTTTGGGCTCCCATGTTGAATATCACATATCTGCAATCTATGAAAGTTGATCCGACCCTTCTCGGATCCAAAGTAAAATCCTATGCTAAGTTTCATCCAGTATTTCAAGAGAAATTTTTAGAGTCATTTTTATTGAGCATAGGAGAGGGGGAGGCTTCACCCCAGAGCAAAAAAATGGCGGATCAATTTGAGAGTTTGTATAGCTCTTTGGATGGGTTTCCGCAAGACAGACTTATTTTTGCAAGTGGCTCTGGACATTTTGGGTCTTATCCAGGACTTGGTGCCATCATCGAAGCGGACCTTTGGCTCAAGAGATGGAAACTTCACCTTCTACCCGAATCTCAAACAAATAGAGAAAGTGAATCCACGTCCTTTTGGCAAAAACTTTGGGGTTCCTTTCAAAGAACCTACTCCATCAGAAAAGTGAATCAGGATCCTGAAACCATAAACCAGAATCAACGCGATTTGATTACTGTTTTGACGCAAAATACGTGTTTGTTTATTAAGGCGGATCATGAAGGGCGAATTCGATTGGGAGGTCCTGCTCATTTTTCGGTTCATAAAAGGAACCCTTTTGTTCAGCCTTTGGGAATATTTGCAATTGAATCCATGGTCTTGGGTGGAAAACTGGTTTATACCCCAAAACCAGAAAAAGCAGGTAAAAAGCCATGAAAGGGAATTTAAGCCAAACAAACGAATTTGATCGACTCTTAGAAGAAAGTTTCAAAAAACGCAAGTCGATCGAACCTGGTTCCCGACATGAAGGCAAAGTAGTGTCGGTCAAAAGCGATTATGTATTCATTCGGACGGTTGGTTCGAATGTTGTTGGAAATATTTCAACCGATGAGTGGATCGATGAAAACCCTCCCAAGCCGGGGGACATTCTAACGGTTTATTTTTTAAAGGAAGAGTCTGGTGACTATTATTTTACATCTTGCCTTTCCGGAGAAAATATATCTGAAGACCACTTAGCGATTGCTATGTCTTCTGAAATCCCAGTTTGGGGACAGATAGCAATGGAATCAAACGGCGGTTATGAGGTTAAACTTGGGTCGCTTCACGGTTTTGTTCCATTTTCGCAATTGGATGCGGAACACAAAGGAAAAGAGATCTACGGTCAAAAGTTTAAGTTTATAGTTACAGAACTGAATGGAAAAACTAACAAAGCCATTTTGTCTCAGAAAAAAATCAGCGATCGAGAAAAGGAAGCAAAGAAACGAATCTTACAAGGTGAGTTAAAAGAAGGGATGTTTGTTACCTGTCGTATCAAATCGATCCATAAGTTTGGACTCATAGTTGACATGGATGGATTCGATGCACTTGTTCCTGCAAGTGAAGCATCTTTCAAAAAGAATTCTGATTTAGAAAAAGAATTTCAAGTGGGTGAATCTCTTCGAGCGAAGATCATTACATTAAATTGGGAAGAAGGAAAGTTCTCTTTAAGTGCCAAAGATTTTTTACAAGACCCTTGGGCACAAAAAGTGCCGTTCCGTGAGTCAGATATCTTAACCGGTGAGATAGAATCTATCAAACCGTTTGGAATGTTTGTCAGACTGAATGAATCCTTCAGTGGCCTAGTTCCCAATAAGGAGACAGGTGTTCCTCAAAGAACGCCTGTTAATACAGTTTTTGCTCCGGGTCAAAAAGTAGAAGTGTTCGTTTTGGAAGTGAATCCAGAAAAAAAACAAATTGCCCTATCCATTTCAAAAGCCGCCGAAGCGAAAGAAAGATTAGAATACCAACAATACTTAAAGGTAGAGGAAGATCCGAAAGGAGTCTCTAGTTTTGGGCTACTTTTGAAGCAGTCCCTTGAAAACAAAAAGAAGAAATAGAGTCTTTCTTGGAGATTGCGCTCTTTGAACCCGAGATTCCTCCCAATACGGGAAATATAGCGAGACTTTGCGTTAATGCAGATGTCCCGCTCTCGATCATTGGAAAACCATCCTTTGATTTGTCGGAAAAAGCAGTCAGAAGGGCGGGGCTTGATTATTGGCAGGATCTCACCTTACAGCAATACCAAGATTTTGAAACCTTTCAGACTGCCAAACTTGCGGAGGGAAAACGTATCTTTCTCATTTCAAAATTTGGAACTACAACCTACTGGGATGCAAAGTTTGATAGGAACGATGTTCTGGTATTTGGCAGAGAGACAAGTGGCCTTCCTCCCGAAATTCGGCTCGCTCACCCAAAAGAACAAGTTCTATCCATACCAATGGGCGCAAAGTCACGTTCTATCAACCTTGCCAATGCTGTTGCCATCGTACTTTATGAAGCACTGCGTCAAAGAAATTTAGAATAGATAAAACAATTTACAACACTTTCATTCTCATTGAAATGGGAATATTATGGCGTTCCCGCTTTCTCAGACAGAATTAGAAAAAGAAATCAAATCTCTATTTTCTTACGGACTCTCTGGGAACGCTCGGGATTTTCTTTCTTGGGTTCAAATGGAAACCCAACGCAAGTTCAAAGATTCACCCTCAACGGGTCTCGAACAAGTCCAAGCCTACTTAGATCACTTAAATGGATTAGGTGATATCATTACAAACCCCTTAGATCCTCGCGAATACATGATCGCTGAAAAATCAAGCCTGATTAAAAAGGTTGGGAACTCAGAAAAGTACACCATTTTAGGAGCACTTGCCTTCAATCCTATGCAGTATGTTCGCGCAAGGCTGGACTATTTCCTAAAAGTCAATCAGATCGTCGAAGATACCCGTATGGATCTTTGCATTGCGACTGTGGAAGCCGTTGAAAATGCCGCGAAGTATGGCGATGGATTGAATGTGGACATTGTGTATCAAATAGACAAATCAAAACTTTTTACCATCGAAATGACGAATACGGTAAAAGACTTTGATTTGGAAGAAGATATACAAAGAGGGAAGTTTTCTTCCACAGCCACTCTTATGCGTGGTATGATGGTGATGCAAAAACTCTTTGATGCAGTTGACTTGGATATCTTGGACAATCGCAAACAAGCGTATCTCAAAGCTTCACGCAAGTTATAATCAAAGCTTATGGCTCAATTCAAGATGGTTTCTCCTTTCTCTGCGGCTGGAGACCAAATCTCTGCTATAGAATCGATTGCAAATGCCTACAAAGAAGGTAAAAACAAGGTAACGTTAGTTGGCGTTACAGGGTCTGGTAAAACTTTCACAATGGGCGAAGTGATCGCTCGAGTGGGCAAACCCACACTCATTCTTTCACATAACAAAACACTGGCGGCACAACTTTTTAGAGAGTTTAAAGATTTTTTCCCTGAGAATGCAGTGGAGTACTTTGTATCATACTATGACTACTACCAACCGGAAGCCTACGTTCCTACTTCCGATACCTTTATCGAAAAGGATATGTCCATCAACGAAGAGATTGATAAACTTCGACTACGTGCCACATCCAGTCTTTTGGAACGTGATGATGTTATCATTGTTAGTTCTGTTTCCTGTATTTATGGTTTAGGCTCACCTGAGGATTATGTTAATTCTGTAGTGATGTTAAAAGTCGGCGAACGAATGGATCGAGATGAAATCATTCGTAAATTTTTAGCCATCCAATACAATCGAAATGACATAGACTTTAGCCGGGGAAATTTTCGTGTTCGAGGTGATTCGATCGAAATCATGCCATCTTACCAAGAAGATGGAATTCGCATCGAGCTTTTTGGGGATGAGATAGAGTCTATTTCTAAATTTGACCCAATTACAGGAAAAACCAAGTTAAAACTAGAAAGGATGGTGGTTTATCCCGCCAAACATTTTATAACTTCCGGCCCTAAAGTAAAAGATGCAATTATCAAAATCAAAGAAGAGATGTTATTACAAAAAGAATTTTTCCTTAAACAAGGAAAACATCTCGAAGCAGAACGTATAGAATCCAGAACGAATTACGATATGGAGATGTTAGCCGAGCTTGGGTATTGCAACGGGATTGAAAATTATTCTCGGCATCTAACGGGTCGCAACGAAGGGGACAGGCCCGCCTGCCTCATCGACTACTTCCCCAATATGGATTTCCTTTTGATCGTGGACGAGTCACATGTGACACTTCCACAGATCGGGGGCATGTATGCGGGGGACAGATCTCGTAAACAAACCCTAGTTGACTTTGGATTCAGATTGCCTAGTGCACTTGACAATCGTCCTCTCAACTTTAAGGAGTTTGAAACTCTAACACCACGCACGCTTTACGTTTCCGCTACACCTGACCAAGTTGAAATTGGTAAAAGTGAGGCAGTCGTTGAACAAATCATCCGCCCTACTGGTTTACTCGATCCGATTGTAGAAGTTCGCCCAACACAAAATCAAATTGAAGATCTATTACAAGAGATACACAAGCGAATCGCAAAAAAAGAACGTATTCTCATTACCACTCTCACTAAAAAAATGTCCGAAGATCTGACAGATTATTATAAAGAAGTCGGATTAAAAATCGCTTATTTGCATTCCGAAATTGATACCATTGAAAGGGTTGAGATCATTCGCGATCTAAGAAAGGGGATATACGACTGTTTGGTGGGCATCAATCTTCTGAGAGAAGGTCTTGATATACCTGAAGTTTCTCTTGTTGCGATTTTGGATGCTGACAAAGAAGGTTTTCTTCGTAATTTTAAGTCACTGATTCAAACAATTGGACGAGCCGCAAGAAATGTCAACGGCAAGGCAATTTTGTATGCAGATAGAATGACTGAATCCATCAAAAAAGCGATTAGTGAAACAGATCGTAGACGAAAAATCCAAGAGGATCACAACACAAAGTTTGGTATCACTCCTCAAACGATTCTAAAAGAGATTCATGATATTTTGCCAAGAGAAATGGCTGAAGAGACGGAACAAGAAGAAGCTCTCAAACAATTAGAAAAAGAATTCACACTGAAAAAATACAAAACCAAAGACAAACTACGTGATGCACTTAAAAAGGAGATGCTTCGGTTTGCGAGCAATTTGGATTTTGAAAAAGCCGCACTATTTCGAGATAAAATGTTAAGCATTGGACCTGATGTTATAGAGCCGAAGTAACTAAAAATCGTTGCATCCTTCCTTCCCTTCCAACAAATTGAAAGGGAACCTTTAGGAGTATTCATTGGATCAAAACGACACTTGGGAAAGCCCGACAAAATTAGTCAGAATCGAGGACGCCCTTCCAAAACAGATATTTCTATTGCCTATCAAAGTCCGACCTGTTTTCCCAGGTATCATCACACCACTTATAGTCCCTCCAGGCAGGTTCATCACTTCAATAGAAGAAACTTCGAAGGGTGCTGGATTTATTGGCCTTATCCTTTTGAAACAGGATGATTCAGATGAACCATCAGAGACGAATATCTATCAAGTTGGTGTGATCGCACGGATTCTCAAAAAAATCAACTTACCTGACGGCGGAATGAACATTCTCGTCAATACGATCCAAAGATTTCAAATCCAAAAAATAACTTCAAAAACACCTTTTCTTATGGCTAACGTAAGTTATCCCCCAGAAGAGCCAGGCACTTCTAAGAATAATATCAAAGCTCTTATGCGAACACTCCTTATACTTACAAAGGAACTCGCACAAAACAACCCTTTGTTCACAGAAGATATGAAGCTGACGATGATGAATGTCAACGAACCGGCTAAAATGTCGGACTTTGTATGTTCCATTTTGAATTTAGAAAAAGAAGAATACCAAAGTGTCATTGAAGCAATTATGTTGAATGACCGGCTTGAAAAGGTTTTACTTTTTTTAAAGAAAGAAATCGACCTTGTGATTCTGCAAAGAAAAATCCAGGATCAAATCAATGATAAGATAGACAGCCAGCAAAGACAGTTCTTTCTGCGTGAACAGTTAAAGGCGATCCAACAAGAATTGGGTATCGGCGAAGACAAAACAGAAATCAAATATGAAAAGCTATTAGAACGCCTCAAAAAAATTCCTGTTGCAGATGAAGTCATCGTAGAAGTTGAGCGTGAAGTAGAAAAGATAAAAAATTCCGACCCAATTAGCAGTGATTATAACGTCGTTAGAAACTATCTGGATTTGGTTGACGCATTGCCTTGGGAAGAGCCACAACCGAAAGAGATCAATATCGATCATGCACGTCGCATTTTAAACCGCGATCATTACAAATTGGAAGATGTAAAAGAACGCATTCTTGAATATTTAGCTGTTCGAAAATTAAATCCATCGTCTAGAGGATCTATTCTTTGTTTAGTTGGTCCTCCTGGAGTTGGCAAAACATCAATAGCTAAATCGATCGCGGAAGCATTGGGTCGCAAATACTTTCGATTTTCGGTTGGTGGAGTTCGTGATGAAGCAGAAATTAAAGGTCACAGACGAACTTATATCGGAGCGATGCCTGGCAAAATTCTCAATGCTTTAAAGATTTCGAAAGAAAGAGATCCCTTGATCTTGTTAGACGAGATAGATAAACTCTCACAAGGATTTCAAGGAGATCCTCAATCTGCACTGCTTGAAGTACTCGACCCAGAACAAAATGCGACATTTAGAGATCACTATTTAGATTTGCCCTTTGACCTATCACGAGTCTTTTTTGTCGCTACGGCTAACACGTATGAACCGATACCGAGAGTGCTTCTCGATCGAATGGAAGTAATTCAACTTTCAGGTTATATTACAGAAGAGAAGGTTCAAATTTTCGAAAAGTATCTTTGGAAAAAGATTTTTGAAAAAAATGGCCTCAAAGCGAATTTGTTTTCGATGAAAAAAGAAACGATCGTCCACCTCATCAATTCTTACTCCAGAGAATCGGGATTGCGTGGTTTAGAAAAAACATTCGATAAATTGGTTCGAAAGATTGCTCTTAAAGTTGTTCAAAAGGAAAAGTATTCCAAAGAGATCCGTGAAAAAGATCTAGTTCTAAATCTTGGTCCTCCACCTTTTGTGGATGATCGCATGACGATCCCAAGTATTCCTGGAACTGCACTTGGACTTGCTTGGACGAGTGCGGGCGGTTCTACTTTGCTGATTGAAGCTGTGTTTGTTCCTGGAAAAGGCACGTTGATGCTTACGGGTCAAATGGGTAAAATGATGGAAGAGTCAGCTAACATAGCTTTTTCTTTTATCAAAAATTATATCAAAGATGATCTTCTATTTGAAAAAAAAACAGTTCATTTACATGTACCGGATGGTGCCACACCCAAAGATGGACCCAGTGCGGGCATAACGATGGCGGCCGCACTTCTATCGCTTGCACTCGATCAAACTGTAACACCAGGATTTGGGATGACAGGCGAACTGACCTTAACTGGCGAAGTGTTGGCAATCGGCGGACTGAGAGAAAAAATTGTAGCGGCTAAACGAGTCGGTATCAAAAAAATTATTTTTCCGAAAGACAATGAAAAAGCTTTCATCGAGATTCCGGACTATGTTAAGAAAGGAGTTACTTTTTATCCTGTCTCAAATTTTGCAGAAGTCGTTCGTTTGCTTTTCAAATCAAATCAATCAAATGTCATTTCAAAACAACGAAAGAAACCAACAAAAAAGTCTCCTACTAAGAAGAACTCAAAATGAATCGTAACCAAACATTCGTATTGATATTGCAAGCGATAGGCGAACATATCCTTCAATTTTTTAAAACTCTCTGGAATAAAAGAAAAGCTCTCCTTTATTTTAGTTTTTTTACGATCATTTTCTTGTTTTTCTTTTTTGCCGGTGGCGCCTATGTGGTTTGGTCCAGCGAACAGTCTAGAGTGGAACGATCTCTGGAAAAATATAGGTCCGAAGTTTCGAATTTCTATGATAACTTTCAACCAAAGTCGGTAAAGATTGTTGATCGTAGTGGAAAGGTGATAGGTGAATTTTATCGTCGAAACTTTCGTCCACTTCGGACTGATAATTTAAAAAAACATCACGTTTTGCTATGGGCGATTCTATCATCAGAAGATCGTACATTTTTTACACACGGCGGCGTAAACTATACCGCGATTGCCAGAGCATTCTTTACAAATTTGATACAGTTCCGATTGTCACAAGGTGGTTCAACGATCACACAACAATTAGCAAAACTGACATTAAATTTAGGCAAAAGAAACTTATTTAATAAAATTACGGAGTTATATTGTACATTTTATATCGAGAGTCAGTATTCCAAAGAAGAAATACTCGCTATGTATTTGAATCAAATCTTTTTAGGTGAAGGGAACACTGGTGTCGAAGAAGCGGCAAGATACTACTTTAGAAAACCAGCAACAGAATTGACAACGGAAGAAGCGGCTATGTTAGTTGGTCTGATACCCGCTCCGAGTGTATTCAATCCCATTCGCAATTTAGGAATCGCACTCAATAGACAGAAACGTGTATTGTACGATATGGCCAGAAACGAGGATTTACATTTGGATCCGACAAAAATTCCAAAAAAATTTGGTGAGTCAATCGAATCCAACCTTAAAATTTTCCGAACCATTTATAAAGTAAAAGAATATGCAGATGAGGATGGCAATTCTCGGTTTCAAAGTGATATAGGAAAGTATGGTGCAGATAAAGATTTTCGTATCAATCTTGCACCCGATTTCAATTCTGATATTCGCAAATTTGTATTAGATACATTTTCAAATGAAGATCTAGAAGAAAGGGGAATGGTTGTTTATTCGACCCTTGATATTGAAAAACAAAGAATGGCCGAAGAGGCACTGCGGGTCGGTATTGATGCTGTTCGGTCCGATTTATTAAAGCAAGAATCCGAACAGACTGCTAATAAAAAATCTGAGTTAGCAGATCTAACTCGAACTATTTTGCCTCAGATGAGTGGTTCTCTTATATCCATGGACCCTGAAACGGGAGATATCGAAGCGTTAGTTGGAGGGTATAAGATATCAAATATGTATCGTTTCAATAGGGCGGAAGATGCTCGTAGACAGCCGGGTTCGACCATTAAGGCACTTGTTTACGCTCTCGCATTTGAGAAGAGAATCGTGAATCCATCGTCAAAAATCAAAGATGAAAAATTAGATTTTGCAGGGTATTCTCCAAAGAACTGGTACAAAGGTTACCGCGGTGAGGTGACGGTTCGAACGGCACTGGCACAATCAATCAATACCGTATCTGTTAAGTTACTCGATCAAATTGGAATCAATTATTTTTTATCAAAGCTTGGCCAAATATTAAATCTTACTGATGAAGAGATTGCGAACCGTTTCCAACGAAATCTTTCCCTTGCCCTTGGTTCTGGGGAGTTGTCACCAATGGAGCTTTCGATCATTTACGCTACGATTGCGAATGGTGGAAGGCGAGTATTGCCAAGAAAGATTATCAAAATAACGGATATCGATGGCAATGAGTTTTATCAAACCAATCCGAATGAAGCGGCAGAACAAATATTAGATCCTGTGGCCTGTGCAATGGCGATCAATACATTGGAGTCTGTACTTACCGAAGAAGGTACAATGAATATCAAACGCGTAAATGGGGAACCTAATCTTTTTGCGGGTAAAACCGGTACCGTTCAAACTCCCAAAGTGAAAAAGAGTCGATGGTATGGCTTAAAGGGAGTGAGAGATGCTTGGTTTGCAGGTCTTGCCCCACGAAATGTAACAATCGTATGGGTAGGACATGATGAGGGCGCACCCTTCCCAGGTTCTGGATCCGGCGTTTCTGGTGGAATCTGGTTGCGTTATTTACAAAATGTAAAGGCAAAGATTGGATTCGGCAATCGACTCATCCCTCCGTTTGTGGGTGATTTTGTGAAGTTAGATGTTTGTGCCGATGATGGAACGTTACTTGAGACGTCTCCAGATTTTTTGTGCAAACTTCCGTTATATCAACAATTCTATTATATCGGAGATTTACCACCTAAACGGACAGGATTTTCAAAACCAGACCCAATCCTCGAAAAACCGAATGTGCCTTTGGATAATGACGGAGAAGGGGATGAATCAGAAAATAATACATACAATGCAAATGGCGAAAAAGAAAAACCAGGTGGAGTCGATTCTGTTGAATTAGAATCGCCCGTTATAGATAATCAGAAAGCCCTCCGTAACGAATGAATTTGTCGGAAACAAGATAGTTTTCCTGAACTGACCAAAGAAAAATCCAAGGTGCATCCTCTTCGATCAAATGGATGAGTGATCTAGCTTTTTGTGAACTTTCTTTTTGATCCAAGATGCTACCGACAAACGTATTAGTATAATGTGCACGGTTTCCTCCATTACCCTTTTTTTGGGGGTGAAATAAAGGATCTAAAAAATTCCATACGGAAGGATCATCCGCATACCATGTAAGTAATGTTAGGTCCCCTTTGCCTTGTCCGTTTTCTTTATAAAGGGGAGCCTTTTCCAATGCTTTGAGGCGAATCTTTAAACCTAAATCAGCTAAGGCTTGTACAATGGCCCTACCTTTTGCCTGATTTTCATCATCTCCTTTCATTCGAAATTCCAATTCTTCGTCTACGATTTTTGGAAAACATTTTGAATGACTTAGATGTTCTTTTGCTTTTGCAAGATCAAAATAATAAATCGGTTTTGAGGTGGGTGAATATAAAGAATGATAAAATGGTAAAGGCACAGGACCAATCACGAGATCCGCTTTATTTCCCAATAGCTTTTCTATAATCAAAGTAGAGGGGATGGCATAGTTTAAAGCTTTGCGGAAATGGATATCAAAACATGGATTCAAGTGATTGATGGCTACATATTGGACAGATCTTCCTCGTTTGACGATTGTATGGCGTTCATCGGCTTCGGGAAGATTGAGGAGAAAATCTGTAAGTTTAAATGCATCGATTTTTTGTTTTTTAAAAAGAAACAAAGAAGTTGTCGACTGAGGTAAAATTCGAATCAAGATTGATTTTGGAAGAGATTCATCTGAGAGAGTAGGGACTTCCATCTTTCGATCATTCCTTTTTACAAGTAAAATGAACTCATTCTTTTTCCATTCTTTCAACTGGTATTCGCTAGAAGATATAAATTGGCCATTCGTTTGGAATTCTTTTTGATTCAGAATCGTGGAAAACGGTAAAGCTAACTTTTCTTTGACGGTAGATTCGCGAGAATTCGGATCAAGTATAAGTTCTATTTTTGTATCAGAGAGTTTATTGATTTTTTTGAGCCATGAGTAATCTTCTTTTCTGGGAAAATTGGAATCGATGAGCCTTTGGAGGGAAAATTGGACATCGTCTGCCGACAGACCGATGTTTTTTGAAAGTTCTATTTGCAAACGATTGCCATTTGGGTTGATCAAAAAAGTGTCCGTTGCCACCAAACGTCGTTCAACGGAATTTCCCTTGAATTGGTAGAGGCTAGCATAAATAAATTTTGCTAGCTTTTGGCTGACCAAATCTGTCGCAAAGAGAGGATCTAAACTTGGCGGGTCACTTGGAAAGGCAATGGCGACATCGAAGCTTGTGTCCTCTTTTTGGCAAAAAGTGAGGGACAAGAGGAGGAAAAGGAAGGAAATAGTTCTCATACGTGAAGATTTACGGGCAACTTTGGCCATATTTAATCAAATACAAGTATAAGCTCTCTCTTGGAGTCTTTCTTTCTATTTTTGTTTCCATATTTAATGGAGCGTCATTGACATCGCTCATTCCCATATTTGATTCTTTGGGTTCTGGAGAAAACTACAAGTTTCAATTGGCCCTCACTAAAATTGACCAAGAGATGCTTCGCAAAAAAGAATCCGATTTGCCACCCTATACTTGGGAACACGGTCAATTTTTATTTGCCCAAACAAAATCTTACATCAATGCAGAGTTGGCACGACGGACGGCAGAAGAAATGGTTTATCTATTCTGCCTTATCATTTTACCGATGTACCTTTTGAAGCTACTGAGTTTAGCCGGGACCATTTATTTTGTCAATTCGGCAGGATTATTGTCTGTTCGAGATTTGCGCCAAGCCTTATATGAAAAGTTGCAAGAACTTCCGCTAAATGATTTTTTACGGGAGAAGACAGGCATACTAATGAGTCGCATCATCAACGATGTGGACACAGTTGGCAAGGTTGTCTCCAATGATTTGAAGGATGCCATCAACGATTTTTTTTCTATTCTGATTCATCTCATCATACTTCTTGTATTGAGTTGGCAGTTGTTCTTTTTGATATTCATCATCATTCCATTTATTTTAGGACCTGTTAGTACACTTGCTGATCGTATCCGCAGATCTACAAAAAACCAACAAGAACGTCTGTCTGCATTAAATGGAGACTTGCAAGAAGTAATATCCGGAATACGCGTGATACGTGCATTTTCAATGGAAGACAAGGAAGCGGAAAGATTTTACGAAGTAAACGCAGATCTCTCAGATAAAACTTTTAAAACACATTTTTATCACCAAGTTGGACCGGCGATGATTGAACTTTCGGGTTCAGTAGTGACTATGATTTTTTTAGGTATAGGTGCTTACCTTTTGGAAGATCCATCCTTTTCGAAAGGACGATTCTTAGTATTTTTTATAACGCTTATCTTCTTGATGCGACCACTCAAACAAATGGGGATTCTTGTCAATTTGGTACAAGCCTCCGCTTCTGCCGGTGAACGTGTATTCGAAATCTTAAGTCGGCAAACGGACATTCAAGATCCGATCAAACCCATCGCCTTGGGCCCCCTAACAAAAAACATAGTCTACGATGATGTTTCCTATATCTATCCAGGGACGGATACTTACGCTCTACGCGGATTACACTTGGAAATTCCCAAAGGAGGTACCATTGCCATAGTTGGTTCCTCTGGAGCCGGCAAGTCTACGCTCATTGATTTATTACCGCGACTCATTGACCCCAGTTCAGGCGCTATCCTTTGGGATGGCGTCAACGCAAAGGACTTGTTGCTTGATAACCTCCGACGAAGGATTGGTGTCGTTTCTCAAAATATATTTTTATTCAATGGTTCGATCCGAGAAAACATTGCCTATGGGAATCCCGAAGCTACAGAAGAAGAAATTCGTCGAGCCGCAGATGATGCCTTTGCTTCCGAGTTTATCGAATCCTTTGATGAAGGTTATGATACGATTGTCGGCGAACGTGGAGTGATGTTGAGTGGTGGTCAAAGGCAACGGATTTCTATTGCACGCACTTTACTTGCCAATCCCGAAGTGCTCATTTTGGATGAGGCAACGAGTGCATTGGATACAGAATCGGAAAGACTTATTCAGCAAGCATTTGTTAGATTGTATCATAATAAAACTGTGATTATCATCGCACACAGACTATCGACTGTCAAAATCGCAGATACGATTTATTACTTAGAAAACGGTGAAATTTTGGAAAGGGGGAGCCACACTGATCTGATCAGCAACCCCACATCAAAGTACAAACGACTTTATGAAATGCAGTTCAAACCTGTCTTAGAGAGTTAATTTACGCTAGGCGAGAAGTCCCACATTCTGGACAAAATTTAGCCGTCGGTAGGGAGACTGCACTCCCACAATTTGAACAAACCCACCCACTCGATACCTTCGGTTGTGTCAAAATCTGCATATCTCCTTTGGATTGTTCTGTTTTGATTTCTGACTCAATGGAATCTAATACTTCCAAAAACGGTAAAGAACTCGCTTGAAACTCTTCTTCGGTAATCTTTCGAGAATGAAAGTCTGATCTAAGGTCTTTTAAAGAATCCAATGCATTCGCTTTTCTCTGGAAGTATGGCAAAAGATTTTCATCACTGTCCTTTCCAAATGGTGATTCACTTTCCTGGAACTTAAAATGAAACAAAACGAAAGGCGAGAAGAGGATGAGTCCAAAGATTAGATAATAAAAATAAAGCAAAAAATCCATGAGATCATGATACGAGTCTTTTCTGTCTGCGCAATCTCTTTCTATGTAACATGACTCGCATTTTTATCTTGACAGCTATCATACCCTGCTGGGTATATAGGCGTATGGTCACCACTGAAGAGAAAACAAAACTCATCCACAGAATCAATCGCATCCAAGGGCAATTGGAAGCCATTAAAAAGTCAATTCTTGAAGAAGAGAAAGATTGTGAAAAAGCAATCTTACTTTTGAAGGCATCCCACCAAGCGATGAAAAAATTTGGGGAAGCATATATCCAAGACTATATGGTCACTTGTTTTAAAGAAAAGAAGGGCCAGGGATCCATCGAATTGGATGTCCAGAAGGCTATTCGAGCCGCTTTCTCTCTCTAATCGCGTCAGATTTCCCTTTCTATGTGAAATCTGACTTTTCCCGTTCTTCAATATTTAAATTAGCACTACCCCTACGTTTTTAAATCTTATTTCCAGAAATGGCTTGCCCAATATACCCCCATAGGTATATTGGTATTATATTGGGTCACATACTATAGGGGGTATGGTAATGTATATAGCTTCAACAAAAACATGGTATTTAGAGAGAACTCTTTTTTTAATCGCGGGACTCGTATCCCTTTTGGGAATATCGATCGGCTATTTGATTTCACCTTGGGGATATATGCTCAATCTGCTCGTCGGACTCAACTTGGTTGTATTTGCATCAACCGGGTTTTGTGTTATGTCCGTGATTTTGAATCGTTTCGGAATCCCTGCAAAATGTAGTCGGGAGTAGTATATGTTTCAATATTGGAAGCAGTTTATCATCATCTTCGTTGTTTTTCCTTCTATTGGTTCTGCCGAAAGCCTTAGCTTTGATGAGTTATGGAAACGGGTGGAAGAATATTCGCTTGGCCAGAAAGCAAAACAATTCGAGTTTAAGGCATCTGAGATTGCAAAGGATCGGAGTGATAGACATTGGTTGCCTCGCATCTACACAGATGTTCGTGCCTACAACACAAATGACCCTGCACTCAACTTACTTGGGAAACTGGGTCAACGCTCTGCTACTGACGCTGATTTTTCTACAGCTTCTGCAAGAGTAAGACCAGGCAATTTTTTAGACAGTAACAACCAACCGTATAACACACTCAATTCTGATACAGCCAATCTATTTGCCAAAGATACCTTAAACAATCCAGGTTCGAATACATATTCAAGAGGTAGTCTTGGAATCGATTTAGCTGTCTACGAAGGTGGCGCAAGTAAGGCGATGTCCAAAATACAAGAAAAACGTTCTCTTGGTTTGAAGTTTGAGAAGGAAGCCATTCGCGACAGAGAATATGCAAATTCTGCCGTATTTTACCGTGGTTTACAATCTTTGCTCGAATACAAACTGCGTCTCGAACAAATTTCTAAGACAGAAACAAGATTTCAATCTGGATACCAGCTAGCAAATAAATCAAATCCTGTTGGGTATTCTGGATACCTCGCTTTGAAATCCTTAAAAAATAGATTGGTATCGATGGACAAAGAAACAGATGTTTTGTTGTCCGATTTCAAACAAAATCTATCCGTCCTATCTGGTATGGAGGTGCAAGAGATCGTTTCAAAAGACGAAGAATTGTTTTCATTTGTGGAACGATACCTGCCAAAAACTGGCGAACAAAGTTACAGCAATTTCACGAAGGCGTTGGGTGTGTATACGGAAGGAGAAAGTTTAAAATCCGACGTAGAGATGTCAAAGTTCCTTCCGAGGGTAGGAGTCTATTCAGAGGCAAATGCGTACAGTGGAAGTCGAAGCACCCAAGCGGCTTACAATGCAGGTTTTTATGTGCAGATGAATTTATATAACCCGAAAGATATGGGTTCCGTCGAAGAAGCAAATCTGCAAGCGGATGCGATGCGTAAGAAATTGGAAGAAGCAAAGAACAAAGAAGATGCGATTTATAAAAATCTAAGCAATCAAGAAATCGCACTTAAAGAGAGTTATCTTTTAATGAAGGAATCTCTAAAAAATCAGGAAGAACAAGTGATTTATATGCAAAGGTTGTTTCAATCGGGTGCGGTGAATGCAATCCAATTCGCAGAAGTTTTAAACAGATCTGCCGACATTGCAAGGAATCTCTTAGATGTCGAATTGAACTATTTGAAGGTTCGATCTGAGTTTCATTTATTACAAAGAGGAGCCAAAAATGAATCCCAACTTACAAATTAAAAGAGGATTCGCAGGCAGGTTGGCTGAGATGTTTATGTTTTCTCAGTTAACTCCTGTCATAGCGATTGGAAGTTTGATTATTGGAGTTTTTTCTGTTTTCCTTACTCCTAAGGAAGAAGAGCCGCAAATCAGTGTTCCAATGATTGATATCCAGCTTGCCGCGCCTGGGTTTTCTCCAGAAGAGACAGAGCGAAAAGTCATTGAAGTCGTAGAACGAGCGATATGGGGACTGGAAGGAGTCGAGTATGTTTATTCTACAAGTAAATGGCATGGAGGTCTCATCACCGTTCGGTTCAAAGTTGGGGAACCGATTGAACCCTCTCTCGTAAAAATCCACCACAAGCTTATGGAAGCAAGACAACAGCTTCCAAAGAATGTCTTGGAACCAAAGGTTAAATCCTTTTCTATTGATGATGTACCCTTTCTTACCTTATCATTTAGCTCAGATGTATTAGATGATTATACATTACGAACGAAAGTCGCACCTTTGGCACGCGAGTTATCATCAACTCCCGATTTAGCAAGTGTAGAGCTTTTAGGTGGAAGAAAAAAAGTAATCCGCGTGATTGTAAATCCGTCTGATATGTCCAGATATGGAGTTACTTTGCTCGAAGTGGCAAATTCCCTGCAATCAAACGATGCTTTTTTACCCGCTGGTAAAAATTGGTCCAAAGAAAAAGTAATGGATGTAGAAGTCGGTGGTCAGATCAAAACCATCTTAGAAGTTCAAAAGTTGCCGATTGTCCAACGTGGTGGTCGTGTGATACGGCTTATGGACATTGCAAAAATTGAAGAAGGTCCGGAAGAACGTATGAAGTCTTCTTTCCTTTTTGATAAAGAATTGGGTGGCGGGAAACGAAATGCTGTCTCCATTGTCTTTGCAAAAAGAAAAGGAACCAACGTCGTTACTCTTGCAGAAGATTTATTGGATAGAGCAAAAATCTTTCAATCTGAATTACCCAAAGAAATCCAGCTTTCAGTCGTTCGAAATTATGGGAGTACTGCCGCAGATAAATCACATGAACTCATTGAGCATTTGATGATTGCGACACTTTCTGTTACGATCCTCATCGCACTTTGGATGGGATGGAGAGCATCTCTAGTTGTTGCGATCGCGATTCCAGTAACACTTGCGCTAACGCTTGCCATCTATTACTTTATGGGTTATACCTTAAATCGTGTCACTTTGTTCGCATTGATATTTTCCATCGGAATATTGGTAGATGATGCCATTGTGGTCGTCGAAAACATTGAACGACACCTTTTAGAAAATCCACATTTAGGGATCGTAAAAGCAA
>VYMD01000162.1_pt1 | contig 18213 bp, 15 predicted proteins | sample 5115311 | NCBI WGS metagenome assembly VYMD01 (sample SAMN12291779, study PRJNA351875) | freshwater metagenome | isolation source: freshwater lake | place: USA: Michigan, Wintergreen Lake | collected 2013-08-08
GACGGCGAGGCGCACGCCATCGACCTGCGAGCCACCGCGCGCGCCCTCGAGCTGACGCCCCAGGGCCTGGTGGTGCGCCTCGAGGCGCTAGCGGCGCTGGGCCTGCTCAGCCTGCACCTGCCGAGCGAGGGCCTCGAGCTGCGCTACCTGCGCCCTCGGCCGCGCCTGACCCCCAGCAACCTAGGCTGGAGCGAGGCCGAGCTGCTGCAGGCCCGCGCGCTGGGGCGCCTGCAGGCGGCCCTGGCCTATGCCGCCACGCCCGACCGCTGTCGGCAGCAGCAGCTGCTCGACTACTTCGGCGAGGTGGGCAGCACCGCCTGTGGCCGCTGCGACGTCTGCACCGGGCGGCACGAGGGCCCCGCCGAGCCCCGTGACGACGAAGCCCGGCGCCTCGACCGCGCCATCATCACGGCGCTCACGCCCGGCCCGATGGCCTATGCCGAACTGCTCGGGCGCCTGACCGAGGGCAGCCCGGCCCACCGCGTGGCGCGCATCCGGGCGCTGATCGACGCAGGCGAACTGGTGCTGACCGAGCAGCTGCTGCTGGCCCGGGCCTAAGCGACGGCCGCCCGAGTTCCCGCGAGTTGTCCACCCCCTCGGACGGGGCGTGGAGGGATTTCTATCCCAGGCCGCTGGGCGTGGCGGTACTTTTGAATGCCCCATGATCACCCGCCTCAGCGTACAGAACTATGCCCTCATCGAGGCGCTCGAGGTGCCCTTCGCCCCCGGGCTGAACGTGCTCACGGGCGAGACCGGCGCGGGCAAATCGCTGCTGGTGGACGCCATTGGGCTGATCCTAGGCCGCCGAGCCGACAGCAGCGTGATGCTCGACCCCGACCGCAAGTGCATCGTCGAGGCCGAGTTCACCCAGCTCTCGCCGTGGGTGCTGGCCGACCTGGCCGAGACCTTCGCGCAGGCGGGCGAAGAGTGGGTGGGCGAAGCGACGCTCATCATCCGCCGCGAGATCTCCCCCGGCGGGCGCAGCCGCGCGTTCATCAACGACTCGCCGGTGAACCTGAACCTACTCAAGGCCGTGACCGAGCAGGTGGTCGATCTGCACAGCCAGCACGAGGGCGCGCGCTTCGTCGAGCCGAGAGTGCAGCTCGATGCCCTCGACCGCTATGCAGGCTGCGTGGCCCAGGCGCGCGAGTTTGGCCGCCGCTGGCAGGCCGCGCGCACCCTCGCCGAGCAGCTGCGCGAACTGCAAGCGGGCGAGGCCGAGGCCCGCCGCCAGGTCGATTACCTGAGTTATCAGCTGCGCGAGCTGAGCGAGGCCCAGCTCGTCGTGGGCGAAGACGAGGCCATCGAGCAGCAGCTGCGCCGCCTCGAGCACAGCGAGCAGATCATCACCGGCCTGAGCCAGAGCGTGGCCCTGCTGAGCGACGACGAGCAGAGCCTGTCCAACCAACTGCGCAGCACTGCCAAGGCGCTCGAGCGGCTGTCGGCCCTCGACCCCCGCCTGGGCGAACCCGCTCAGCAGCTCGACGCGCTGCGCCACCAGATCGACACCACGGCCGACCAACTGCGCAGCCTGGCCGACGACACCGAGCTCGACCCGCGCCACCGCGAGGCGCTGAGCGCCCGCCTCGACACCTACAATCGGCTAAAGGTGAAGTTCGCCGTGCGCACGGCCGACGAGCTGATCGCGCTGCGCGACGATTTTGCGCGGCGGCTTGAGGCGATCACGGCCTCGCCCGAGCGCATCGCGGCCCTGGAGGGCCAGCTGGCGGGCGAACACGAGGCCCTGGCGCAGCTGGGGCTCGAGCTCGAGCGCGCCCGACAGGCTGCCGCCGCCGAACTCGAGCCGCGCATCGCCCAGCTGCTGGGCGAGGTGGGCCTGCCCCGCGCGACGGTGGCCATTCGCGTGAGTCGGCTGCACGCCGAGGCGGGCGAACTCAGCCTCGAGGGCCGCCGCGTGGCGCCCGACCTGAGGGGCGTCTCGAAGGTGCAGTTTTTGATCTCGACCAACCCCGGCGTGGCCCCGGCGCCCATTCAGCAGGTGGCGTCGGGGGGCGAGGTGGCCCGCGTGCTGCTGGCACTCAAGGCCGCGCTGGCTGAGCAGCTGGGCCTGACGGCGCTGATCTTTGACGAGATCGACACGGGCATCTCAGGCGAGGTGGCGATGAAGGTCGGCCGCGTGCTGCAGCGCCTGGCCGAGGGGCGCCAGCTGCTGGTGATCACCCACCTGGCGCAGATCGCCAGCCGCCCGGGGCACCATTTTTACTTGTACAAAGACGGGCGGGCCGAGGGCGCGAGCGGGCGACCGGTGACGCATATCCGCGCCCTGACGGGGCCCGCGCGCGAGGCCGAGATCGCCAAGATCCTCAGTGGCGACCCACCCCCCGCTGCTGCGGTCGAGAATGCCCGCGAGCTGCTGGCGGCGGGCTGAGCTGGCCGGCCACTCTCTCAATCGCCCTGAAACGGAGTCGGGCGCAGCGGGGTTCTTGCCATATTCGTCGCCACGCATCGGCGCCCTAGCGGTGCCTAGCTTTAGCCTCAAATCCACGCCGCAAGCCCCCTTCCCATGGAAAAAATCTGGCACAAGCAGTATCCGTCCTCCGTGCCCACCGAGATCAACCCGGATGCCTTCTCGAGCCTGGTACACCTGTTTGAGCAGTCGGTGCGCGACTACCGCGACCGGCCTGCCTTTGGCAACATGGGTAAGAGCATCACCTATGCCGAGCTTGACGAGTTATCGGCGCGCTTTGCTTCGTTCCTACAGCACGAGCTGCAGCTCAAGCCCGGCGACCATATCGCCATTCAGATGCCCAACCTGCTGCAGTATCCGGTGGCGCTCTTTGGCGCCATGCGCGCGGGCCTGGTGGTGGTGAACACCAACCCGCTCTACACGCCGCGCGAGATGGAGCACCAGTTCAAAGACGCTAATGTGAAGGCACTGGTGATCCTAGCCAACTTTGCTCACCACCTGCCGGCCATTCTGCCCCACACCCAGATCAAGGCTGTAGTGGTGACTGAACTCGGCGACATGCTGCCGCCACTCAAGCGAGTGGTGGTGAACGCAGTAGTGAAGTATGTAAAGAAGATGGTGCCGCCCTATCGCCTGCCGGGAGCCTATACCTTTAACCGGGCGATGGCCATCGGCGCACAGAAGACTTTCCAGCGTGTGGAGCCCAAAGCTTCTGACATCGCGGTGATTCAATACACCGGTGGCACCACAGGCGTGGCCAAGGGCGCCATGCTTACCCACCGCAACCTCGTGGCGAACTGCGAACAGAGCACGGCGTGGTTCCTCGCCACGGGGGCAGACCTGAGCCGCCAGCAGGAGACGATCATCACCGCCCTGCCGCTCTACCACATCTTCGCCTTCACGGTTAACTGCCTGATGGTGCTTAAGATGGGCGGTTATAACGTGCTCATCACGAACCCAAGGGACCTATCGGGCTTCCTCAAAGAGCTGAAGACGATTCGCTTCACCATCTTCTCGGGGGTCAACACGCTCTACAACGGCATGATGAACCACCCGCTCTTTGGCGAGGTGAACTTCTCGACCATGCGCATCTGCGTGGCCGGGGGCATGGCCCTGCAGCGGGTGGTGGCCGAGCGCTGGCACAAGGCCACCGGCGTCGAGATCATCGAGGGCTTCGGCATGACCGAAACCTCGCCCGTGACGCATGCCAACCCCATCGGCGGCGGCGGTGGCAACCGCATCGGCACCATCGGCGTGCCCCTGCCCAACACCGAGGCGATCATCCTCGACGACGAGGGCAATGAGGTGCCTCTGGGTGAGCGCGGCGAACTGTGCGTGCGTGGCCCACAGATCATGAAGGGTTATTACAACCGCCCGGACGAGACGGCGAAAATCATGCTGCCCAACGGCTTCCTCCGCACAGGCGACATCGCCATCATGGACCCCGACGGCTACTTCCGCATCGTCGATCGGAAGAAGGATATGATCCTAGTGTCAGGCTTCAATGTCTATCCGAACGAAGTCGAGGATGTCATCGCGATGTGCCCGGGCGTGCTCGAGGTGGCGGCCATCGGCATCCCTGACGCAAAGTCGGGCGAGGTGGTCAAGGTCTTCGTGGTCAAGAAAGACCCGAACCTCACCGAAGAGGCCGTGCGTGCCTTTGCCAAAGAGAACCTGACGGGCTATAAGGTGCCGCACGAGATCGAGTTCCGCACCGAGCTGCCCAAGTCGAACGTGGGCAAGATTCTGCGCCGACCGCTGCGCGACGCCGAGCTGAAGAAGTATGCGATTCCGCCCAAGGACTTCGTGCAGCACTAAGTCGGCGACCTCCCACGAATGGAACGGGCGCAGCATCCGTTGCGCCCGTTCCATTCACCCCCTCCTAAGCTAAGAGGGGGTTGGGCGGCCGTCAGGCCGCGCGCGATGCACTTATGACAGGCCCAGCACCTGGCGCGCCTCGGCCAGGGCGGCAGCGAGGCCCTCGGCCTTCTTACCGCCGGCGGTGGCGTAAAACGGCTGCCCGCCGCCCCCGCCCTGAATGTGCGCCGCCACCTGCTTGATCACCTTCACCGCGTCATAGGGGCCCGTCGGCACGGCCAGCGCCTCGTCAAAAATGGCGCTGAGCAGCGGCTTGTCGCCCACCACCGCGCCGAGCACGACTGCCGCGCCGGGCAGGCCCTTGCGCAGCTCGAACGAGAGCGTTTTCAGCTCGTCGGCTGACTCGACGGCCACCTCGGCCACCACCACGGCGTGCTCATAGTTGCGGTCGGTGCTGCGCACGGCGCCGGCGAGCAGGCGGTCGCGCTCGGCCATCAGCAGCTGGCCGCGCAGGCGCTCGTATTTGTGCTGCAGCGTGCGGTGCTGCTCGCTCAGGTCGGTGACGGCGCGCTCGAGGTCTTTGGGGTGCTTGAGCAGCTCGCGCAGGCGGGCCAGCTCGTGGCTGCGGGCCTGCAGCAGGGCCAGCGCGCCGGCGTTGGTCTTGGCCTCGATGCGGCGCACGCCCGCCGCCACCGAACTCTCGGCGGTGAGAATGAACGTGCGCACCCGCTCGGTGTTGGGCACGTGGGTGCCGCCACAGAGTTCGGTGCTGAACTCAGCCCCGAAGCGGATGACGCGCACGCGCTCGCCATACTTCTCGCCGAATAGGGCCATGGCGCCCATCGCTTTGGCCTGCTCGAGCGGCACGTCGGCGAAGACCTCGAGGGCGATGGCCTCGCCGATCTTATCGTTGACGATCTGCTCGACGCGCGCTAGCTCGTCGTCCGTGAGCTTCTGAAAGTGGGAGAAGTCAAAGCGCAGGTGGTCGGCCTCGACCAGCGAACCCCGCTGCTCGACGTGCGTGCCCAGCACCTGACGCAGCGCGGCGTGCAACAGGTGGGTGGCGGTGTGATTACACTCGATGAGGAAGCGCCTCCGGGCATAGACCCGCGCGCGCCACTCGCCCACGGCCTGCGTCGGCAGGCGATCGACGCGGTGGACGATGGTCTGGTTCTCTTTGAACGTGTCGAGCACGCGCAGGGTCTCGTCGCCGCGCGTGAGCGTGCCGGTGTCGCCCACCTGGCCGCCGCTCTCGGCGTAGAAGGGCGTGCGCGCCAGCACTACGTGCACGTGCTCTTCTTTTGCTGTCTTGACGGTGCGGTAGCGCACGATCTCGGTGTCGCAGTCGAGCAAGTCATAGCCGACGAAATGAGTATCGATGTTTCTAATCAACTCGATCCAGTCGCTGGTGCTTTGTTTAGCAGCGCTACGTGATAGTTCTTTCGCTTTGAGAAGTAAGTCATTGAAGCCTGGCCCAGTACTATCTGTGTCCATTTGGACATTCAGCTCATTCTCTCTTCCAATGAGTTCAATTAAATCTAGAGGGAACCCTTTTGAGTCGTATAGAAAAAAGGCAAGAGAGCCTGCAATCATATTCTTATCAAGGGCAGGGTCTCTTCCATCTTTTATCTGATATGCCAGGTTTTGCTGAAGGCTTGGATCAACAGGAACCCGAGGGATGAAATAAAATTTACCATTGATGTAATTATCAATTTCTCGTAAACCAGCTTCGAGCGTGCGCAAGAACGAGCGCTCCTCTTGCTCGATCACCGTGGCCACGAAATCGCGCTGCCGCACGAGTTCGTCAAACACGCCCGTAAACTGCTCGACCAGCACCGGCACGAGCTGGTGCAGGAAGGGCTGCTTTAGCCCCAGGTGCTGAAAGCCGTAGCGCGAGGCGCGCCGCAGGATGCGCCGAATCACATAGCCCGCGCCACCAGCGCCCGGCAGCTGCCCGTCGCCGATGGCCAGCGCGATGGCGCGAATGTGATCGACGATGACGCGAATCGAGATGTCGCGTTTGTCGGTCATTGAGCCGCCGTAGCGCACGCCCGCCAGCTGCTCAACGCGGCGGATCAGCGGCGTGAACACATCGGTGTCATAGGTGCTCTGCTTGCCCTGCAGCACCATGCACACGCGCTCGAGGCCCATGCCGGTGTCGACGCTTTTCATCTTGAGCGGCTCGAGCACGCCGTCGGCCCGGCGGTTGAACTGGATGAAGACCAGGTTCCAGATCTCGATGCACTCGGGCGTGCCCTTGTTCACAAGGTCGCGGCCGTTGACGGTGGCGTTGCGCTCGGCGGTGCTGCCGGGCCGCACGTCGACGTGAATCTCGGTGCAGGGGCCGCAGGGGCCGGTCTCGCCCATCTCCCAGAAGTTGTCCTTTTTGCTGAAGGGCAGGATGCGGTCAGCCGAGGTGAACTTCTTCCACTCGTCCACGGCCTCTTGATCGAGGGGGATGCCCTCGGCGCCCTCGAACACAGTCACGTAGAGCCGCTCGGGGTCGATGCCGAGTTCGTCTGTCACAAATTCCCACGCCCAGCGGATCGCCTCGGGCTTGAAGTAGTCGCCGAAGGACCAGTTGCCCAGCATCTCGAACATCGTGTGGTGGTAGGTGTCATAGCCTACCTCTTCGAGATCGTTGTGCTTGCCCGACACGCGCAGGCACTTCTGCGTGTCGGCCACGCGCGGCGCCGTGACCGGCTTGGCGCCGGTGAAAATGTCTTTGAACGGGTTCATACCCGCGTTCGTGAACATCAGCGTCGGATCGTCTTTGTTCACGATCGGCGCCGAGGGCACGATGCTGTGTGCCTGCCGGCGAAAGAAGTCGAGGTACCGGGCCCTGACCTGGGCGACGCTGTGTTCCATGGTGCGGTTGGTGTGCGCCGACGCCTGCGCAGGGGTCGGCCATTTCGGGCAGCAAAGGTAGGCGTAACTTGCCGTTCGAGCCGCTCGCCATGCCTCACCTCTACCGCTTCGACCCACGTGACTTCACCTTTCGGCGGGTGCGCCGGGGGCTGTGGTTCTACTTGGTGCGGGGCCTGCCCTATGCGCTGGTTGTGATGCTGGTGGCAGCCGCAGCGGTCACGCTATTTTATGTGTTTTATGACAGCCCGCGCACACAGCGGCTCAAGGCGCAGCAGGCCCAGCTGCAGGCCGCGCTGGCCGACTATGGCACCCTGGCTGATACGCTCGAGAACACCGTCACGCAGCTCGAGCGGCGCGAGCGCGAGCTCTACAAGTTCATCCTCGACGCGGACCCCGACTCGGCCACGATCGACACCGGCCGCCTCGCCCGCCTAAACGTAGCCAACGTGCAGGCCGCCGACCTCGACGACATCTCAGATCGCCTCGGGCGCATGACCCGCCGCCTCGACCTGCAGAACGAGCAGAGCGCGCGCATGGTCGAGATCGCCCGTCAGAAGCGCGAGCAGCTGGCCTTCATCCCATCGATCCGGCCCATCCCCTCTGAGGTGCTCAGCGGCTTTGGCACGCGCAAGCACCCGGTGTTTAAAGAAGACCGCGTGCACGCGGGCATGGACTTCCAGGCCGACCTGGGCTCGAAGGTGTATGCCACCGCCGATGGCCTGGTGCAGTTCGCTGGCAATGTGAGCTCGAACGGGCGCGGCATCAGCGTGCACCTCGACCACCTCAACGGCTATGTGACGCGCTACGCCCACCTGCAGCGGGTGGCGGTGCGCGTGGGCCAGCGCGTCAAGCGCGGCGATGTCATCGGCTATTCGGGCAACTCGGGCCTGACCAAGGGCCCGCACCTCTACTACGAGGTGCTCAAGGGCGGCATGCCCCTCGACCCGATCGACTTTTTTTTCAACGACCTGACGCCGACCGAGCTGATCGACTTTCGGCGCAAGGCGGCGCAATACAACGAGTCGATGGGATGAGCGCCCCGACGGCCCCCGACCCCGACAAGCGCTACTTCAGCATCAGCGAGGTGGCAGAGACCCTGGGCGTGAAGCCGAGCGTGCTGCGGTTCTGGGAGGGCGAGTTTCCGGCCTTGCAGCCCCGCAAGACCAAGACCGGCCGCCGCCTCTATTCGCACCGCGACCTCGAGCTGCTGCGGCAGATCGTTCACCTGGTGCGCGAGCGGCGCTATACGCTCGAGGGGGCCCGGGCGGCGCTGCGCCACGAGCGCGCCGAGCTATCCGACGCCCAGCACTTGCGCCAAACGCTGGAACAGCTGCTCACGGCCTTGCGTCGGTGGCGCCAGGTGTTGTAACTTTGCCCTCCCGTTTGGCAGCAGCCCGCGTTGTGGCCTGACGGGAATATCGGGGAGTAGCTCAGTTGGTAGAGTACTCGTCTGGGGGGCGAGTGGTCGTGGGTTCAAGTCCCGCCTCTCCGACCAACATCGAACAGCAGTGGGCAACCACTGCTGTTCTAGTTTCATCCTTAGTTCAGGCTTCAGCCCCTATCGTCATGAAAGACCGCATCACCGCCGCTCTACTGGCCTTCTTTCTGGGTGGCTTCGGCGTGCACAAGTTTTACCTGGGGCGCCGCACGCAGGGGATTCTCTACGCGCTGTTTGCGATCACCGGCATTCCGTTTTTGATCGCCTTCATCGATAGCGTGCTCTATATGGTGATGGACCAGCGCGACTTCGATGCGAAATACAATAGCGCCCAGCTCACTGAGAACCCCCACCAGCAGGTGATCGCCCAGGCCGACCTGCTGCTCAAGTTCAAAGAGCTGCACACGGCGGGGGCCATCACCGACGATGAGTTCGAGGCGGCCAAGCGGCGCGCGCTGGGCATGCGCGAGCCGAGCTAGCGCTATTCGGCGAGCACACCCATGCGGCCGTTGCCATAGTCGCGCATGGCCTGGCGAATCTCGTCTTCGGTGTTCATCACAAACGGGCCGTAGGCCGCGATGGGCTCAGCCAGAGGGGCGCCGGCCATCAGCACCACGCGGGCGTCGGCCTCGGCTGTGATGTCCAGTGGCGCGCCCGACCAGTCGAGCGCCGAGCCGAGCTGCTGCGCGTCGATGCGCGCCTCGCCCACCTGCACAGCCCCGCGCAGCACATAGACGCCCACGCTCCAGCCCTGCGGCACGGCCCAGTCAAAGCGGGCGCCTGCCGCGAGCGTGCCCCGAAGCAGCAGCAGCGCCGACTGCGTCGGAATTGGCCCTGCCTGCTCGCTATAGCGCCCGGCCACTAGGCCCAGTGCCACGCCAGGCTCAGCGGGCACCAGCGGCGTGTCAGCAGCCTCGAGGCCCCAATACTGCGGGGGCAGCATTTTGTCGCGGGCCGGCGAGTTCACCCACAGCTGGATGAGGTCGAGCGTGCCACCGCTTCGGGCCAGTTCGACGGGGGGCCGCTCGCTGTGAATCACCCCCGAGCCGGCGGCCATCCACTGCGTGCCGCCCGCGCGGATGATGCTGTCATTTCCGGCCGAGTCGCGGTGGTGCACGGCCCCCTCAAAGATGAGCGACACCGGCGCGAAGCCCCGGTGGGGGTGCGGCCCCACGCCCGCCTGGCTGGCGTCAGTGCCCGGCGCCAGGGTGGTGCTGACGTGGTGCAGCACCAAAAAGGGGTCTAGCATCGGCCGGCTGGGGTGCGGCAGGGCCTCGACCCCCACGAAATCGCCCACCTGAAGGGGCCGGCCACGGTGTACTTGAAGCATAAAATATCCGTTTGAACATGTAACGTAAACGCCACGCCGCTAGTGCCCGGTGGAACTCAGCCCCCCGAAAGCTCGTACTTAGAGAAACAAACGCTGCCCTATGCCCCGTTACTTCCTGCTCATCCTAGCGCTTAGCGGCGCGCTACTCAGCGCCTGCGCCCGCGAGGGCTGCACCGACCCCCGCTCAAGCACCTATGACCCCGAGGCCCAGCGCGACAATGGGACCTGCGTGCTGCCCTATGCCCTGACCCAGGCCGAACTCAACGCCATCAATACCCGATCGCTGGCCAACATCACCGGCGTGAGCTTCGGCGGTGCGAACACGATTCCGCACATCCTCACCGACGGCACTCTCACGTCGCCCAACCAGACCTATCGCGACATCTACACCAACCGCCCTGGCCTGACCGGCGAGTTCCCCCTCGGCAGCATCATCGTCAAGCGGATGCACGACCGCAACACGACCACGGGCGCCTATGGCCGCCGCCGCAACACCTACATCATGGTGAAGCAGTATCCAGGCTACTATCCAGAGGGGGGCGACTGGCAATACATCGCCATTCCGCAGACGGCTGATTCGGCCACCGTGAACCCCATCTGGCCGAACGGGCGCTTGATTGCTGCGGCATTCGATGGCAAGGTGGCCCTCTGCGCCGACTGCCACCGGAATGCTGCCGGCGGGCGTTTCGTCTTCACGCCATAAAGGCTGATGCCTACAGCGGTTGTAGGCTGATAAAGCAAACCTCACCGCTGAGCTGCTGCTTGGTGCGCCAGCTCTCGAGCTCGTCGAGCAGGGTACGCTGTTGGTCTTCGAGCGGTAAATACTGGGTGTATTCGAGCGTCTCTTTCAGCCGCTTCTGTGCGAAGCGCTTGACCGCGTCGCCGCCACGCTGATCGCTCAGGCCGTCGGTGAAGATGAACACGCGGTCTTTGGGCCGCATATCGATCTCGGTCAAGGTAAAGGGCAGGCCAGCATAGGTGGGGTCACCCACCGGATGCTTATCGCCAGCGTATTCGGTCAATAGGCCGTCGGTGTAGTGCAGCAGGGGCCGGTTGGCGCTGCTGAAGTAGAGGCGGTGAGTGTCGTGGTTCAGCGCGAGCACGTTCGCCTCGAATCCTTTGGTGAGGTTCGCGATCTCGCTGCCAGGGGCCTCGAGGTGCTTGAGCAGCTCTTCGTTCAGCTGCTGCAGAATCAGCGCCGGGTTGGTCTCGAGCTGCTGGTTCACCACCTGGTTGAGCAGGCCGTAGATGAAGATGCTCAGCAAGGCGCCGGGCACGCCGTGGCCGGTGCAGTCCACGTTCGCAAAGACCGAGGTATTGCCATGTTGCGCGAACCAGTAGAGGTCACCCGCGACAATGTCCTTCGGCTTGTAGAACAGGTAGAACTTCGAGAAATAGCGGCCGGTGTAATCGACCGAGGGCAGGATGGCCGACTGAATGCGCTTGGAGAAGCGCAGGCTGTCGAGCATGCCTTGGCCCTGCAGCGAGAGTTCGCTGGCGCGCTGGCTCACCGCGTGCTCCACCCGCGACAGCTCGCTATACGAGCGCAGGCCGGTGGTCACGGTGCTGTGCAGCTTGGCCACGGTCAGTTCGGTTTTCTGCCGATAGCCCTCGATGTCATACTTGCGGATCACGTCGTCCTCAGGCGCCAGCCCAGGCTGCCCGGTGCGGATGATGATGCGTAGGTGCCGCAGGTCGAGTTCGTTGCGGATGTAGTCCACGAGGTCGAGGCCCGCATGGTCGTGCTCCATCACGACGTCGAGCAGCAGCAGGGCGATCTCGTGCTCGCGGGCCAGCACCTCTTTAGCCTCTTTAGCCGAATAGGCCGAGAGCACCTCGAGCCGTTTGCCCTCATACTCATAGTTCACCAGCACGAGCTTGGTGGCGGTGTGGATGGCCGGCTCGTCGTCGACGATCAGAATGCGCCAACGGTCGCTGGGCGTAGGGGTCTCGCCGCTGGCGACCTCTTCGAGGGCGAAATCGATCGCATCGGCATCTGCCGTGACCGGGCCGGATTGTGCTGAGGGTAAACTGCCGTCGCGCATAGCCGCTACACTGTGATGCCTTTGATGATAGCCGTGCCGTCTTCGCGCCGCTGGGCGATCTTGATCGGCAGGCGCAGGGTAAACTCCGTGCCCTCACCTACCGTGCTCTTGCAGCTGATCTGACCCTTGAGGCGCTGCGTGACGAGGTTATAGACGATGTGCAGGCCCAGGCCCGAGCCGCCCTTGCCCCGCTTGGTGGTGAAGAAAGGGTCGAAAATCTTGGGTAGGTGATCGGCCGGAATGCCGCGCCCGTTGTCACGATAGCGCATCTCGACCACGAGGCCCTGCTGCTGCCAGATAATACTCACGCGACGGCCCTCTTCCATGCCCTCGAAGGCGTGGATGACCGAGTTGTTCACGAAGTTGGAGAACACCTGAAACAGTGCGCCGGGGTCGGAGAACATGGTTAGCTCAGGGTCGCCAGAGGACTCGGCCTGCACGCCGGCCTTGCGCAGGGTCGGGCGCAGCGTATTCAGAATGTCGCTGACTGTCTTCTCTATGTTCACGTCCATCAGCGCCTCAGATGACTGGTCCACCGCCACCTTTTTAAAGGACTGAATCAGGTCTGCCGCCCGTTTGAGGTTCGCCAGCAGCAGGCCAGAGCTGTCTTTGGTGCTCTCAGTGAACTTGATCAGGTCTGACTTCTTGAGCGCGTTGGTCTCGAGCTGCTCTTTGAGGTTGCTCGACAGGTGCTCGATGTTCGACGCCATCGAGATCGAGATGCCCAGGGGCGTGTTCACCTCATGGGCGATGCCGGCCACCATCTGCCCCAGCGAGGCCATTTTCTCCGCCTGCACGAGCTCCTGCTGCGCTCTGATCAGATTTTCGTTGGCGGCGGTGAGGTCAGTCGTTTTTTTTTCCAGCTCACGTTGCTTGACCCCTAGGTCAGTGCGCAGGTTGTTCAGCTCGGCGCGCAGTTCGTCTTGCAGGCCCTCGAGGTCGTTGACCGCCTGACCGATCGTCACCGTCTGCTGATAGTGGATGATCGCCATGAGCGCAGCTGCCATAAACGCCACACCCACCGCCACCCACCAGCCAATCGCGTCGCCCACCAGGGGGATCAGCAATAGGTTCATGAGCATGCCGACCGCCATGATAGGCGACCAGAAGCGGGGTCGAGCACTGCGTCGGGAGGGGGGCGGCGTCATGGTGACCGTCAGAACGAGACGAATGGCTAAAGATAGATAGCGACCTACCCCCCAAATGGCACACCCGCCCCTATGGCGTGCACTGGGCTCTTTTTGTGCCGGGCTGAGAGCGCCGTTAGCCGAAGTCGGCTAAGCCTATTTACAATTCGGTGGCCCTCGCCTAGCTGCGGCTGTCGAGGCCCCAGCTCAGGCGCCCCCGCAGGGTCTGGAAATAGCTGCGGGCCGGCAGGCGCACCAGCGTGGCCGCCAGCTCTGATTTGCGCACGGCCAGCTCGGTGTGGTCGCTGATGAGCTCGGTGCGGTTGTCGAGGGCCACCAGGGCGGCGCCAGACCGGCTCTCGATCGCTAGGCTGATCACGGCCGTGTCAGGAATCACCATCGGCCGCACCGTGAGCGAGTGGGGCGCGATGGGCGTGACGACAAACGAGGCCGTGGTCGGGCTGAGGATCGGCCCCCCACACGCCAACGAATAGGCTGTGCTGCCAGTGGGCGTGCTGATGACTAAGCCATCGGTCCAATAGCTGTTGAGAAACTCGCCGTTCACATACGTGTGAATGGTGATCATCTCGTTGCTATTCGCCTTGTGGATGGTCACCTCGTTGAGGCCGTTGTTATAGCCAACGAAGATGGGGTTCGGCTTGGCCTGCACGCTGAGCATGGTGCGCACGTCGGGCTTCCAGGCGTTGGCGAGCAGGTCGAGGGTGGCGGTCTGCAGCTCTTGCTGGTTCACGCTGGCCAAAAAGCCCAAGCGGCCGGCGTTCACGCCCAGGATGGGCAGGCGCGTCGAGCCGATGAAGCGCACCGCGTCGAGAATCGTGCCGTCCCCCCCCAGGCAGTACACAAAGTTCGCGTCGGCCACCTCGGCGATGTCGTGATACGGGACGATGCCATAGCTGCTAAGGTCTAAGCCCAAGGTCTTGAGCTCGTCAGCATAGCCTGCCAGTGCGTGCATCTCGATGCCCCGCTCGCGCGCAAAGGCAAAAAACTCGGCCAGCACCTCGGGCAGGGTGGTCTTGGTCAGGCGGCCGAACAGGGCGATTTTCATGATCGGGGCTGGCCTCAGCGCAGCGCTACGTTGAGGTTCAGCAGCACGGTTGTGAAGCCCAAGTTATTGACCGCGAACTCAACGCGCACCACGTTGTCGTAAAACGTCGGCACGTCGAGCCCACCCCCGAAACCGGCCAGCAGGCGGTCTTTGTAAAAGCCATCGTTGTTGTTGAACGTGCCGTCGCGGGCGGTGCCAAGGTCCCCAAAGACGAAGGGGTAGATGCCAAAGGGGAAGTCGCGAAACTGCCGCGGCAGCCGCTTGATCGTGAGGATCTTTCGCTTGAAGACCTCGAAGCGCAACTCGCCCCGACCCACGGCCACAAACGAGGCATCGATCGAGAAGTTGTCAAAGCCGCGCACGTTCGCCTGCTGAACGAAAAACTTCTCGCTATAGGGCACGCGGTTGCCGATCAGCCACAGCACTTGCCCCCCATACGCTGCGTAGAAGCGACTCTGCCCCAAGCGGCTGTAGCGGAAGTAGCGCACATTGAGTCGGTTGAAGCGGGTGGTCGAGCCCGGCAGCAGGCCCATCATCTCGAGCGTGGCCACGAAGCGCTCGCCCGACAGCGGGAAGGGGCGGACGTCACGCGTGTCGAGCCAAAACGACACCTCGGTGAGCGAGAAGCGCTCGCGGTTCTGCCGATTGCTGAGGAACTCGGGGTTGAGCTGCTCGAGCGAGTCGGCCACCGTGATGCTGCGATAGCCGAGGCCGAGGTCCACGCCGTGGTTTTGCGTGAAGCGCTTGCGCAGGCGCAGCTGACCCTGCACAGTCTCCATGAGCGGCGATTGGGCCCGATAGCGCAGCAGGAAGCCCTGCTCGGTGTTGTACAGCACCTCGTTGTTGCGCAGGTATTGAAACGAAAATCCACCGCCGATCATCGCCTTCGGGAAGATGAAGGGTCGGTCGTACGAAATCGAATAGCGGTTCGTAAAGCCCTGCGTATAGTTCACCGAAACCTTGTCAAAGCGCCCGGTCACGTTGTACCAGTTCAGGCCTAGGCCGTACGTGATGCGCTCGAAGTCTGGGTTGCGCAGCCAGGCCTGGATGCTGCGGTCCTCGAGGTTCAGAATGATCTCGGGCCAGATGTACCAGCGCTCGGCCACGTCGAAATCGAGCTTGAGCTTTCCGTCTTCGACTCGATGACTCAGCTTGACGCGGTTGAACTGCCCGGTGTTGTACACCAGCTCTTCGTTGCGCTTGATGATGGCGTCGATATCATCGAGGCTGATCGAGTCGTCCACGCTCACGTTGAGCTCGCGCAGGATGGCCTTGGGGTTCGTACGCACGATGCCCTTGATGCCCGCCACCTCGACGGCCAGCTTGACCTGGCCTTTGTTGATCTGGCGCTGCAGGCTTTTGCTCGTGTCGGGTGCCTGGCCGCGCAGCACTAGGGGCATGACGAGCAAGACAAGGCCGAGAGCGCGCAGCGGACTAGGCACGGCGCGCCAGAGCTTCGGTCCATGCGCGGGCAGCATGCTCTGGCGCATCGGCCAGCACCCAGTCAGAGAGCACCGCCACCCCATAGGCCCCTGCCGCCAGCACATCGTCGAGTCTGCTCTGTGTAATACTACCGATGGCGATCACCGGCCAGGGGCTAAAGTTACACAGCGCGGCTAGGCCATCGAGCCCGAGGGGCGGCAGCTGGTCGCCCGACCAGCGTTTCGACGTGGTGCCATAAACCGGCCCGACGCCGATGTAGTCTATCGTATCGGGCTGCCCCAGCGCGATGAGGGCCTCGAGCTCGGCGCGGTCGTGCACGGTGGCGCCCAGCAGCGCGTCGGGGCCAAGCAGCCGACGCGCCTCAAGCGGCGGCGTGTCGCCCTGGCCCACGTGTGCGCTCGCGCCCAGCATGGTGGCGAGTGCCGCGTCGTCGTTGATGATGAGGGTGGTGGCACTGCCCGCGAGGGCCGCTGCCACCGCCTGGGCGTGGCCCTCGCGCCCGTGCCCCTTGTGCCGCAGCTGCAGGGCGGGCGCACCCGCAGTGCGAGCGAAGCGTGCCAGGGCGGCGTGATCGTAGCGCTGCTGCAGCACCACGTCGGTGATGAGCTGCAGCCGAGGCACGGCAGGGCGCGCCACTAGATGTTCAGATAGCGAATCAGCGCCTCATAGCGGTCGCGGGCGTCGTCGAGCTGCTTGGCGTCAAAGAAGGTGTAGGCCACTGTATAGCCATAGCGTTCGAAGCCCAGCAGCATCGGCGTGAGCTCGCTCTGGCTGAGCTTGAGCGTCACATTCACGCGCGAGGTGTCGGGCACGTTCGACACATAGAGGCTCAGCACGCGCGAGCCGTTTGACTCGACGATCGAGGCGATCTCACGCAGGTGATAGTTGGCGCGCTCGACCTCGAGCACGATGATACCGCCGGGTTCGCCCACAGCCAGCATCTCGCCCACATAGCGCATCACCTCTTCGCGGCCGATCGAACCCACATACTGTGTCTCAGCATCGACCACGGGCACGATGCCGTTGCCCGAATAGCGCATGAGCGCCACCACATCATAGGCGTGCTGCCGCGCGTGCACAAACAGGCCGTCAGCAGGCGCATAGCCGATGTCTTCGATCAGATCGTCGGGCTGCGCGGCCTGGCGCAGCTGCGTCTGGCTGATCAGGCCCAGCAGGGCTTGATTGTCCACCACCGCCAGCTGAGGGGCCTGCAGCTCTTCCATCCAGCCCAGCACGTCTTCGCCCACGTCGGTGGGCTTAGCCGCCGGCAGGCGCGACGAGATCAGCGACTCAGCCACGGTATAGCTCAGCAGCTGCGGCTCTTGATCGACGAGCGTTGACATTGAATCGGTGTGCCTGAGTGTTGGCTCAAGCTAGCACTTTCTCTAACAGCACGTGGCGTGCCAAGAATTCACGTAGAATCTCATTAAATACCAAAGGCTGCTCCATCATGGCCGCGTGGCCACAGTGGTCGACGAAATGCAGCTCGGCATTGGGCAGCCGACGGTGGAACTCGTGTGCCACGTAAGGTGGCGTGATGTTGTCGTTGAGTCCCCAAATGAGACAGGTGCGGTGCTGCACCTTGGGCAGCTCGTCGCCCAGGTTCATGCGCTGGGCATGCCGCGCGATGTTGAGAATGCGCATGGCATAGAGGCGGTTGTTCACAATGTCAAAGACCTCGTCCACCAGTTCCTTCGATGCTGTCTGCGGTTGGTAGAATGTGAACTCGACGCGCTCGCGGATGAAGCCGTAGTCGCCGCGCTTGACAAAGCCCATGCCCATGCCCGCCTCAAACAGGCCCGAGCTGCCCGTGAGCACCATCGCCTCGACCCGGCGCGGATAGCGCAGCGCAAACAGGAGCGCCAGATGACCACCGAGCGAGTTGCCGATCAGCACCGAGCGCTCCAGCTGCTTGTGCTGAACGAAGCTGTGCACGTATTCCGTGAGGGCGTCGAGGTTGGCCTCGACCTTCGACGTGTGGTAGATCGGCAGCAGCGGAATCAGCACCGTGTAGTCACGGCTGAAGGTCGTGAGCACATCGGCCCAGTTCGACAGCGCGCCAAAGAGGCCGTGCAGCAGCAGCAGCACGGGCCGACCCGGACGAATCGGGCCGCCCTCTTCGATGTATTCAAAACCGTCTTCGCGAACGAGGGTATAGGTCACGGGCGCGGCGTTTGGGGCAGGCAATCTAGCCAGTTCTGCACGAGCTGCGCCCCCCCGGGGCTCAAGATCGACTCGGGGTGGAACTGCACCCCCCACGCCGGGGCCGACGTGTGGGCCACGGCCATGATCTCGCGCGTGCTGCCCTTACCTGAGGTGGCGATCACGCGCAGCGCGCGCGGCAGGCCAGCGGGCGCCACCACGAGCGAGTGATAGCGCATCACGCGCTGGCGCCGCCCGAGGCCGCGCCAGAGGGGGTCGTCGTCGAGGGCGATGGGCGACACCTTGCCGTGCATGGGCTGACGGGCGCGCACCACGCGCCCGCCCAGCACCTCGGCCAGTAGCTGATGGCCCAGGCACACGCCTAGCAGGGGCGTGCCCTGACGTAGGGCCAGCTCGACCACGGCGGCGGACTGACCGGCCTCGGCCGGGCGCCCCGACCCCGGCGAGATGACCACCCCCGCCGCGCGCCGCGCCGCCGCCAGCAGGC
>VYMD01000165.1_pt1 | contig 17947 bp, 12 predicted proteins | sample 5115311 | NCBI WGS metagenome assembly VYMD01 (sample SAMN12291779, study PRJNA351875) | freshwater metagenome | isolation source: freshwater lake | place: USA: Michigan, Wintergreen Lake | collected 2013-08-08
CCTGGTCATCGGCCTCGATCGCCGCCCCCTGGTTGTGTTCACCCTCGCCGACGGCCTGCGCGCCGATGCCGCCGCCGTGCTCGAGCGCCTGCGCCGCCAGGGCCTGCACCTCGAGATGCTCACCGGCGACCGCGTGGCGGCGGCTGAGGCTGTCGCTCAGCCTCTGGGCTTGACAGTGCACGCCGACCTGCGCCCCGAGCAGAAGGCCGAGCACCTGCGCCGCCTGCGCGCCACGTACGGGCCCGTGGCGCTGCTGGGCGATGGTGCCAACGACGCCGAGGCCCTCGCCGGGGCCGATCTGAGCGTCGCCCTCGCCGGGGGCGCCAACGCTGCCCTCGATACGGCCCAGGCGACCCTAGTGGGCGATCGGCTGACCCCCCTGCCGCGCCTATTGGCCCTGGGGCGCCACCTGCGCCGCGTGGTGGCGCAGAACCTCGTCTGGGCCTTTGCCTACAATGTGCTCATGCTGCCCTTCGCGGCGGGCCTGCTGGCGGCCCTGGGCCTGTCCCTCGTGCTCGACCCCCGATGGGCTGGCGCGGCCATGGCGCTGAGCTCGCTGGCCGTGATTTTAAACAGCCTGCGCCTGCGCCACCTGCGCCTCGAGGCGGCGTAAAACCACCCAAAGCCCTGATAACCAGCACGTAAAGGCATGCGAGGGTGGGGGAGAACCGCCTCGAATTTTTCCCCGAATCCCCCTTGTGTGTGTCGGGCGTGTTGTCTAATTTTGCATTCCGTTTTTTACGCCTCCTTAGCTCAGTTGGTAGAGCACCTGACTTGTAATCAGGTGGTCCGCGGTTCGAGTCCGCGAGGGGGCTCAGGGGGCGTAACGAGCGGCACCGAAGTCAGTTTAGGCGTGGGGAGGTTACGGGCCCCGCGCTAACCCCGTCTAAGGTGAGCGTTGTTTGATACCGGGGAGATTCCAGAGCGGCCAAATGGGACAGACTGTAAATCTGTTGGTTTATACCTTCGGGGGTTCGAATCCCTCTCTCCCCACATGGCCGCACGAGCAGTGTCGTGGAATCACAGATGCGGTGGGGATTAGGTTTGCTTCCAGCCTGAGGGTCACCATCGTACACAATCTATCGGGTCGCTTCGCGTTACGGCAGAGCGGCTCCACTGGCGGGAGTAGCTCAGTTGGTAGAGCATCAGCCTTCCAAGCTGAGGGTCGCGGGTTCGAGCCTCGTCTCCCGCTCTCAATCAGTTTTTCCGTCACGGCACGCTCACGTTTGCACGCACGCTCGGCTTCTAGCTCAGCGTGTGCGCACGAGACCTGCCGTTGTAGCTCAGTGGTAGAGCACTTCCTTGGTAAGGAAGAGGTCGTCGGTTCAATCCCGATCAACGGCTCAAGCACCTAATCCCGCCCACCCCGACATCTGTCGGCCGGGCAGCAACTGTCTTTCTACATCCTTAACCCCTCACCCTTCTCTTTTTACCCTCATGGCAAAGGAAACGTTTGACCGTTCCAAACCGCACGTCAACGTCGGCACCATCGGCCACGTGGACCACGGCAAAACGACCCTGACCGCCGCCATCACTTCAGTGTTGGCCAAGACCGGCATGGCCGAAGCGCGTTCGTTCGACTCGATCGATGCCGCCCCCGAAGAGAAGGAGCGTGGCATCACCATCAACACGGCGCACGTCGAATACCAAACCGCCAATCGTCACTACGCCCACGTCGACTGCCCCGGTCACGCTGACTATGTGAAGAACATGGTGACGGGTGCTGCCCAAATGGACGGCGCCATCCTCGTCGTGGCCTCGACCGACGGCCCCATGCCCCAGACCCGTGAGCACATCCTGCTCGCCCGTCAGGTGGGTGTGCCCTACATCGTGGTCTTCATGAACAAGGTCGACCTCGTCGACGACGAAGAGCTGCTCGAGCTGGTCGAAATCGAAATCCGCGAGCTGCTGAACAAGTACGGCTTCCCCGGCGACACGACCCCCGTCATCCGCGGCTCAGCCCTGGGCGGCCTCAACGGCGACGCCAAGTGGGTGGGCAAGATCAACGAGCTCATGGAGGCCGTCGACAACTATGTGCCGACCCCCAAGCGCGACATTGACAAGCCCTTCCTGATGTCGGTCGAAGACGTCATGACCATCACCGGTCGTGGCACCGTGGCCACCGGCCGCATCGAGCGTGGTGTGGTGAAAGTGGGCGAGTCGGTCGACATCGTCGGTCTGCAAGAGGAGAAAATGACCTCCACCTGCACGGGCGTTGAGATGTTCCGCAAGCTGCTGGATCGTGGCGAGGCCGGTGACAACGTCGGTCTGCTGCTGCGTGGCATCGAAAAAGACCAAATCCGTCGCGGTATGGTCGTCGCCGCCACCAACTCGGTTACCCCGCACAAGAAGTTCAAGGGTCAGATCTACGTGCTGAGCAAAGACGAAGGCGGCCGTCACACGCCGTTCTTCAACAATTATCGCCCGCAGTTCTTCTTCCGTACCACCGACGTCACCGGCGTGATCACCCTGCCGCAAAACGTCGAGATGGTGATGCCGGGCGACAACGTCGAGATCACCACCGAGCTGATCTACCCTGTGGCCATGGAAAAGAACCTGCGCTTCGCTATCCGCGAGGGCGGTCGCACCATCGGCGCCGGTCAGGTCACCGAGATCCTCGACTAAACGAAACGCGGCCCAGCTGCCGGGTGCCTCGAGCGCCCGGCAGCCGAGCCGACTACCGCCGCCTCACCTCGGCGCGAACATCCACCGCATACGGGCGTAGCTCAACTGGTAGAGTGGCGGTCTCCAAAACCGTAGGTTGCGGGTTCGATTCCTGCCGCCCGTGCAACGAACTGATTTAGAGTCGATTACGACACAACTTCTAGCCCCATGAATCGCCTTCGCGAAATCTATAGCGCCTATGCTGACGAGCTCCTCAACAAGGTGCACTGGCCGCGCTTTGACGAGCTGCAGAGCAACACCATCACGGTGCTCGTGGCCTCGATCATTATCGCGCTCGTGATCGCCGGCATGGACCTTGGCTTCAAGAATATCCTGGTTGTCGTTTACTCGCTCTTCCAGCAGTAAGCCTCTCTTACCCTGCTCCCCATGGCTACCCCCAAATCTGCCGCCAAGCCCGACGCCGCGCCTGAGGTCAAAGTGCCCCTGACGCCGCAGTGGTATGTGCTGCGTGCCGTGACAGGGCAGGAGAAAAAGGTCAAGCAATACATCCAGGCCGAGGTCACCCGACTCAAGCTCGACCCTTATGTGTTCGAACTCCTCATCCCCATGGAAAAGGTGTTCGAGATGCGCAATGGCAAGAAGCGTACCCGCGAAAAGAGCCACTACCCTGGCTACATCATGGTCAACGCCATCCTGCGCCCCGAGGTGATCCAGATCATCAAAGAGACCCCTTCGGTGATCGGCTTCGCTGGCAAAGGCAAGGATGCCCCGCCCGTGCCCATGCGCGAGAGCGAAATCAAGCGCATGCTCGGCCAGTTCGATGAGCTCAGCGAGCAGGGCGAGACCATGGAGAACCCCTACCACCGCGGTGAGACCATCAAGGTCATGGACGGGCCCTTCAGCGGCTTCACCGGCGTGGTCGAAGAGGTCGACGAAGCCAAGAAAAAGCTAAAAGTCACGGTCAAAATCTTCGGCCGTAACACCCCGCTCGAACTGAACTACCTGCAGGTCGAACGCATTTAATACACCCCCTCCACCAGCCCACTCCGCACACGCGCACCGTTATGGCGAAGCAGATCGAAAACTACGTCAAGCTCCAGGTCAAAGGGGCTCAGGCCAACCCCGCTCCCCCCATCGGCCCCGCCCTGGGTTCGAAGGGTGTGAACATCATGGAGTTCTGCAAGCAGTTCAATGCCCGCACGCAAGACAAGGCGGGACAGGTGCTGCCGGTGATCATCACCGTGTACAATGACAAGAGCTTCGACTTCGTCATCAAGACCCCGCCTGCCGCGATCCTGCTGATGAAGGCCGCTGCCATCGAAAAAGGCTCGGCCGAACCCAACCGCAAAAAGGTGGGCAAGGTCAACTGGGACCAGGTGAAGACCATCGCCGAAACCAAGATGAGCGACCTCAACGCCTTCACCCTCCACAGCGCCATGAAAATGGTCGCCGGCACGGCCCGTAACATGGGCCTGACCGTCGAAGGCAAAGCCCCCTGGGAGAACTAATACACCCCCGCACCCCCCAAGACCTACTGTTCACGACCCGCCATGAAGCGCTCGAAGAAATACCAAGCTGCGGCCAAGAAGATCGACGCCGACAAAGCGTACACCCTGCCACAAGCGGCCGAACTGGTGAAGGCTACCACCTACACCAAGTTCGACGGCTCGGTTGACCTAGCCGTGCGCCTGGGTGTCGACCCCCGTCAGTCGAACCAGATGGTGCGTGGCGTGGCCAGCCTGCCCCACGGCATCGGCAAAGAGGTGCGCGTGCTCGTGCTCACCAGCCCTGACAAAGAGGCTGAGGCTAAGGCCGCCGGTGCCGACCACGTCGGCCTCGACGACTACATCGCCAAGATCGAAGGCGGATGGACCGACATCGACGTCATCGTCTGCTCGCCCGAGGTCATGGCCAAGGTCGGCCGTCTGGGCAAAATCCTCGGTCCGCGTGGCCTGATGCCCAATCCCAAGAGCGGCACCGTCACCACCGAAGTGGGCAAGACGGTGAAGGAAGTGAAGGCCGGTAAGATCGACTTCAAGGTCGACAAGACGGGCATCATTCACGCCTCGATCGGCAAGACCTCGTTCAGCGCCGCCCAGCTAGCTGACAACGCGCTCGAGCTCATCCAGACCATCCAGCGCCTGAAGCCTCAGGGCCTCAAAGACACGTACTTCAAGTCGATCCACATCTCGGCCACCATGTCGCCAGGTGTCGTCGTCGACCGTGCCACTATCGTCGGGATCTAATCATCGTCGGCATCTAACACGACCCCTCATACCCCACACCGCATAACCGCATCGTCGTATGACCCGCGAAGAAAAAGCATCCTTCGTCTCCCAGCTCGCCGAGAAGTTCAAGGCCAATTCGAACTTCTACGTCGTCGACATGGGCGGCATGACCGTGGCCGAGTCTAACGCCTTCCGGGCGCGTCTCTTCAAAGAGAACCTCGAGGTTCACATGGCCAAGAACACCCTGATCCGCAAGGCCCTTGAGGTTGCGGGTGTCGACGCCGCTGCGATGGCCCCCGGCCTGAAGCAGAGCTCGTCGATCATCTTCGCCCCCGAGGCGGCCAATGGCCCGGCCAAGCTGCTCAAGGAATACCTCGAGGGCAAAGAGAAGCCCGTGCTCAAGGCGGCCTTCGTCGAGCAGACGGCCTTCGTCGGTGGCGACAAACTCGTCGATCAGCTCGCCTCGCTCAAGAGCAAGCAAGAGCTCATCGGCGAAATCATCGGCCTGCTGCAAGCCCCGATGTCGAACGTGCTCGGCGCGCTCGAGTCGAGCAAGAGCACCATCGGCGGCCTGCTCAAGACCCTCGAAACCCGTGCCGCCAACGCTTAAGCATCACCCGGCATACGACCGTTTAACCCTTACCCTTACACCCTTTTTTTTCGTTTTCCCATGGCAGACCTGAAGTCGATCGCGGAGCAGCTCGTGAGCTTGACCGTGAAAGAAGTGAACGACCTGGCGACCATCCTTAAGGACGAGTACGGCATCACCCCCGCCGCTGCCGCTCCTGTGATGGTGGCTGGTCCTGCAGCTGGTGGTGGCGCTGGCGCCGCTGTCGCTGAGCAGACCGAGTTTGATGTCATTCTCACCAACGCCGGGCAGAAGAAGCTCGAGGTCGTGAAAGTGGTGAAGAACATCACCGGCCTGGGCCTGAAAGAAGCCAAAGACCTCGTCGATGGCGCCCCTCAAAAGGTGAAAGAGAAAGTCTCGAAGGAAGAGGCCGAGTCGATCAAGGCTCAGCTGGTCGAGGCTGGCGCTGAGATCGAGGTGAAGTAAGGGCACCGCGCGCGGGGCCGCCTCGCTGGTCTGCCACCTGACCTTAGACCGATCGCTACGGTTTGAGACTCAGGCTAGCACGCGAGGCGGCCACACCGCCGTCCGTCCCTTCGGTTGATTTCGCGGTGGCATGGGCCCCCGCGCCACAAGCGTTGCAACGCTGACCTATTACACGACTGGTTTCTCAAATTCTCGCTGCTTTGGCTAATATCTTCCACGACGATCGCATCGGTTTCGGCACCACCGCCAAATCCGTCGATTATCCTGACTTGCTCGAGGTTCAACTGCAGTCCTTCCGGGACTTCATGCAGCTCGACACCCCCCCAGACAAGCGCCGCAACGAGGGCTTGTGGAAGGTGTTCCACGAAAACTTCCCCGTCTCTGACGCCCGGGAAAATTTCGTGCTTGAGTTCGTCGACTTCAGCCTCGACCCCCCGCGCTACAATATCGAAGAGTGCAAGGAGCGTGGCCTAACCTACGCGCTAGCCCTTAAGGCTAAGCTGCACCTCTACTGCAAAGACCCCGACAACGACGACTTCGAGCCCGTCACGCAAGAGGTCTATCTGGGCAACATCCCCTACATGACCCCCTCGGGCACGTTCATCATCAACGGCGCCGAACGGGTCATCGTGTCACAGCTGCACCGTTCACCGGGTGTGTTCTTCGGTCAGAGCATCCACCCCAACGGCACCAAGCTCTACTCGGCCCGCATCATCCCCTTCAAGGGCTCATGGATCGAGTTCTCGACCGACGTCAACAACATCATGTATGCGTACATCGATGGCAAGAAGAAATTCCCCATCACGACGCTACTGCGCGCCATCGGCTATTCATCTGACAAAGAGATTCTCGAAATCTTCGGCCTAGCCGAAGAGGTGAAGGCCACCAAGCCCACGCTCAAGAAGTGCGTCGGCCGCAAGCTCGCCGCTCGTGTGCTCAAGACCTGGGTCGAAGACTTCGTGGACGAAGACACCGGCGAGGTCATCAGCATCACCCGCAACCAGGTGTTGCTCGAGCGCGACCACGTGCTCGACGAGGGCGACATCGACCTCATCGTCGACGCCGGCGAAAAGTCGGTCGTGCTGCTCGCCGACAGCACCCGCGCCGCCGAGTATTCCATCATCCTCAACACCCTGCAGAAGGACAACTCGAACAGCGAGATGGAGGCGGTGCAGTACATCTACCGCCAGCTGCGCAACGCCGAGGCCCCCGACGAAGAGACCGCGCGTGGCATCATTGACAAACTGTTCTTCAGCGACAAGCGCTATGACCTCGGCGAGGTCGGCCGCTATCGCCTGAACAAGAAGCTGCACGAAAACCAGAACGAGACCAGCCAGGTTCTCACTAAGGTTGACATCATCCGCATCGTCAATTACTTGATCGAGCTGCTGAACAGCAAGACCACCGTTGACGACATCGACCACTTGTCCAACCGCCGTGTGCGCACGGTGGGCGAGCAACTTTACGCTCAGTTCTCGGTCGGTCTGGCCCGCATGTCGCGCACCATCCGCGAGCGGATGAACATTCGCGACAACGAGCTCTTCACGCCCGCTGACCTGATCAACGCCCGCACGCTGTCGAGCGTCATCAACTCGTTCTTTGGCACGAGCCAGCTGAGCCAGTTCATGGACCAGACCAACCCGCTGGCCGAGGTCACCCACAAGCGCCGCATCTCGGCGCTGGGCCCGGGCGGTCTGAGCCGCGAGCACGCAGGCTTCGAGGTGCGCGACGTGCACTACAGTCACTACGGTCGCCTGTGCCCCATCGAGACGCCCGAGGGTCCGAACATCGGTCTGATCTCGAGCCTCTGCATCTTCGCTAAGGTGAACCCGATGGGCTTCATCGAGACGCCCTACTACAAGGTCGACGGCGGCCGCGTCAAGCGCGAGAAGATCGTGTACCTCTCGGCTGAAGAGGAGGACGATGCCATCATCGCCCAGAGCGACACCCCCGCCGACGAAAAGGGCAACTACACCGAAGACCGCGTGCGCGCCCGCTTCACAGGTGACTTCCCGCTCTCTGAGCCCAAAGAGGTGCACTACCAAGACGTGGCACCCAATCAGATCGTCTCGCTGGCTGCCTCGCTGATCCCCTTCCTCGAGCACGACGATGCCAACCGCGCCCTCATGGGCTCGAACATGCAGCGTCAGGCCGTGCCCCTGCTGCGCCCCGAGGCGCCCGTGGTCGGCACCGGCCTCGAGCGTCGCGCTGCGGTGGATAGCCGCGCGCTGATGATCGCCGAGGGTCCCGGTGTGGTCGAATACGTGGACTCGCGCCAGATCACGATCAAGTACAAGCGCACCGACCGCGACAACCTCGTCTCCTTCTCGGGCGACACCGTCACCTATACGCTGCCGCGCTACCGCCGCACGAACCAGAGCACGGCCGTCACCCTCAAGCCCATCGTCAAGCGTGGCGATAAGGTCGAGCGGGGCACTATCCTCGTCGAGGGCTATAGCACCCAAGACGGCGAACTCGCCCTGGGCCGCAACCTGCTCGTGGCCTTCATGCCCTGGCAGGGTTACAACTTCGAAGACGCTATCGTGATCAACGAGCGCGTCGTCAGCGAAGATCTCTTTACCTCGATCCACGTCGAGGAGTTTGAGCTGCAGGTGCGCGACACCAAGCTCGGCCAAGAGGAGCTCACCAACGAGATCCCCAACGTCTCCGAAGAGGCCACCCGCCACCTCGACGAAAACGGCCTGATTCGGATCGGCGCCGAGGTCAAAGAGGGCGACATCCTCATCGGCAAAATCACCCCCAAGGGCGAGACCGACCCCACGCCCGAAGAGAAGCTGCTCCGCGCCATCTTCGGCGACAAGGCCGGCGACGTCAAGGATGCCTCACTCAAGGCGCCCCCGTCGTTCCGCGGCGTGGTCATCGACAAGAAGCTCTTTAGCAAAGACCGTAAGGACGGAAAGAGCCGCGCCAACGACAAGAAGCGTCTGACGGATCTCGACGAGCAGTACAAAGAGCTGATCGTGGACCTCGATCAGGTCATGACCGACAAGCTGGAGTATATCCTCGGTGATAACAAGCTGCAGGGCATCAACAACAAGTTTGGCGAGCAGGTCGTGGCCCCGAACAAGAAGTTCTCAGCCAAGCTTTTCGCTGCGGTGTCGTACAACGATCTCGTCACCACCGGCTGGACGGCCGACGAGAGCGTCAACCAGATCGTCGAAACGGTCTTCCATAACTACAAAGGCCGCTACAACGAGATCGAAGGCTGGTACAAGCGCGAGAAGTATCAGATCTCGGTGGGTGACGAACTGCCCACGGGCATCATCAAGCTCGCCAAGGTCTATGTCGCCAACAAGCGCAAGCTCAAGGTGGGCGACAAGATGGCCGGCCGCCACGGCAACAAAGGCATCGTCGCTCGCATCGTGCGCGCCGAAGACATGCCCTTCCTCGCCGACGGCACGCCGGTCGACATCGTGCTCAACCCGCTGGGCGTGCCGAGCCGCATGAACCTGGGCCAGATCTACGAGACCATTCTCGGCTGGGCCGGCAAAAAGCTCGGTGTGAAGTTCGCTTCGCCCATCTTCGACGGCGCCACCATCGACCAGATCAACGGTCACCTCGACCAGGCGGGTCTGCCCGAGTTCGGCCGCACCTTCCTGCACGATGGCCTGACGGGTCAGCGCTTTGACCAGCAGTGCACCGTGGGCGTGATCTACATGATCAAGCTCTCACACATGGTCGATGACAAGATGCATGCCCGCTCGATCGGACCCTACTCGCTCATCACGCAGCAGCCCCTGGGTGGCAAGGCCCAGTTTGGCGGCCAGCGCTTCGGTGAGATGGAGGTGTGGGCGCTCGAGGCCTTCGGCGCGAGCCACATCCTGCGCGAGCTCATCACCGTCAAGTCTGACGATGTCATCGGCCGTGCCAAGACCTATGAGGCCATTGTCAAGGGTGAGAACGTGCCCGACCCCGGCGTGCCCGAGTCGTTCAACGTGCTCATTCATGAGCTGCGTGGCCTAGCCCTCGAGGTCACCCTCGACTAGTGTATTGCGACGCCAGCGGGGTGGGTGAGTCCCCCGCTGGCATCGCCCCCTCGCTCCTTCGGCTCACCACCCTTTTTGCATCGGCCCTCACGACGATCTATGTTCCCCAAAAAAGACGCCAAGCTTCGCAGCGACTTCCGACGCATCGTCATCAGCCTGGCCTCGCCCGAGACCATCCTGATGCGCTCGTTTGGCGAGGTGCTCAAGCCTGAGACCATCAACTATCGCACATACAAGCCCGAGATGGGCGGTCTCTTCTGCGAGCGCATCTTCGGCCCGGTCAAGGATTATGAGTGCCACTGCGGCAAGTACAAGCGCATCCGCTACAAGGGCATCATCTGCGACCGCTGCGGCGTCGAGGTCACCGAGAAAAAGGTGCGCCGCGAGCGCATGGGCCACATCGCCCTCGTGGTGCCGGTGGCGCATATCTGGTACTTCCGCTCGCTGCCGAATAAGATCGGCAACCTGCTCGGCCTGACCACCAAGAAGCTCGATCAGGTCATCTACTACGAGCGCTACGTCGTCGTCAACGCGGGCATCATGGCCAGTGAGGGCATCGAGCGTATGCAGTTCCTCACCGAGGACGAATACCTCGACATCCTCGAGCGTCTGCCCAAAGACAACCAGATGCTCGACGATCAGGACCCGAACAAGTTCGTGGCCAAGATGGGCGCTGAGGCCCTCGAGCTGCTGCTTGGTCAGACCCAGCTCGACGAGCTCAGCTATGCCCTGCGCCGCGCCGCCGCCGAAGAGACCAGCCAGCAGCGCAAGAACGATGCCCTCAAGCGCCTCAAGGTTGTCGAAGCCTTCCGCTCGGCCAACAAGCGCATTGAGAACAAGCCCGAGTGGATGGTCATCCGCATGGTGCCGGTCATCCCGCCCGAGCTGCGCCCGCTCGTGCCCCTCGAGGGCGGCCGCTTCGCCACGTCAGACCTCAACGACCTCTACCGGCGCGTCATCATTCGCAACAACCGCCTCAAGCGCCTGATCGAGATCAAGGCCCCCGAGGTCATCCTGCGCAACGAAAAGCGCATGCTGCAAGAGGCCGTCGATTCGCTCTTTGACAACACGCGCAAGGTCAACGCAGTGCGCACCGAGTCGAACCGCGCCCTCAAGTCGCTCTCTGACATGCTCAAGGGCAAGCAGGGCCGCTTCCGCCAGAACCTGCTCGGTAAGCGCGTGGACTACTCCGGTCGTTCGGTCATCGTCGTCGGCCCCGAGCTCAAGCTGCACGAGTGCGGCCTGCCCAAAGACATGGCGGCTGAGCTCTTCAAGCCCTTCATCATCCGTAAGCTGCTCGAGCGCGGCATCGTCAAGACCGTCAAGAGCGCCAAGAAGATCGTCGACCGCAAAGACCCCCTGGTCTGGGAGATTCTCGAGAACGTGCTCAAGGGCCACCCCGTGCTCTTGAACCGCGCCCCGACGCTCCACCGCCTCGGCATCCAGGCCTTCCAGCCCAAGCTGATCGAGGGCAAGGCCATCCAGCTGCACCCGCTCGTGTGTACTGGCTTCAACGCCGACTTCGACGGTGACCAGATGGCCGTGCACGTGCCGCTGTCGAACGAGGCCTGCCTCGAGGCGATGCTGCTCATGCTCGCCAGCCACAACATCCTGCACCCGGCCAATGGCGCGCCCATCACGGTGCCCTCACAAGACATGGTGCTCGGGGTGTATTACCTCACCAAAGAGCGCCCGCGTCAGCTCGGCGAGGGCAACATCTTCGCTGGGGCCGAAGAGGTCATCGTCGCCTACAACGAGGGCAAGGTGGCTCTCAACGCGCGCATCATCATGCGCCACCAGGGCAAGCACGACCGCTCGGGCCTCGCCCCGCAGGCCAAGGCCGATGCCGACCTGCGCTCGGTCAACGCCCTCGGCGTCAGCGACCCCACGCAGCGCCAGTGGCTGCTCGAGCAGCTGGCCAAAGACCGCATGCTCATCACCACGGTGGGCCGCGTGCTGCTGAACGAGATCGTTCCCACCGAGGTCGGCTTTGTCAACCGCGTGCTGACCAAGAGCCAGCTGCGCACCTTCATCGGTGAGGTCTATCGCCTCGCGGGTCAGGCCCGTTGCGCCGCCTTCCTCGACGACCTCAAGGCGATGGGCTTCCGCATGGCCTTCCGCGGTGGCCTGAGCTTCCGCCTGTCCGACGTGCTTGTGCCCAGCGACAAGCAGCGCCTCATCGAAGAGGCCAAAGTGAAGATCGAAGAGGTCTTCGCCAGCTACAACATGGGTCTGATCACCGAGAATGAGCGCTACAACCAGGTCATCGACATCTGGACGCGCACCAACTCGAAGATCACCGAGAGCCTGCTCAAGCAGATCAGCACCGACGAAGACGGCTTCAACCCTGTCTTCATGATGCTCGACTCGGGCGCGCGCGGTTCCAAAGAGCAGATCCGTCAGCTCGGCGGCATGCGCGGCCTGATGGCCAAGCCCCAAAAGACCCTCAAGGGTTCGGCGGGCGAGATCATCGAGAACCCCATCCTCTCGAACTTCAAAGAGGGGCTATCGGTGCTCGAATACTTCATCTCGACCCACGGCGCGCGCAAGGGTCTGGCCGACACCGCCCTCAAGACGGCAGACGCCGGCTACCTCACCCGCCGCCTCGTCGACGTGGCCCAAGACGTCATCATCACCGAAGACGACTGCGGCACGCTGCGCGGCATCCCCATCTCAGCCCTGCGTGAAAATGACGAAGTGGTCGAGCCCCTGGGCGAGCGCATCCTGGGCCGCACGCCGCTCGACGATGTGCGCCACCCCGTCACCGATGCGCTGATCGTGGCCTCGGGCGACGAGATCACCGAAGAGGCTGCCAAGGGCATCGAAGAGGCGCAGATCGAGACCGTCGAGATTCGCTCGGTGCTCACCTGCGATTCGAAGCGTGGCGCCTGCAAAAAGTGCTACGGCCGCAACCTGGCCTCGGGCAAGCTGGTGCAGATCGGCGAGGCCGTAGGCGTCATCGCCGCCCAGTCGATCGGCGAGCCTGGCACGCAGCTCACCCTGCGCACCTTCCACGTCGGTGGCACAGCTCAGCGCCTCTCGGCCGACAGCCAGATTCGCGCCAAGTACCGCGGCAAAATTGCCCTCGAGAACGTCCGCCTGCTCGACAAGGCCGAGAACGGTCAGTTCGTGCGCATGGTCGTCAGCCGCAATGGCGAGATCAAGCTCGTCGATCCCGACTCGGGCCGCGTCTACACCACCAACAACCTGCCCTACGGTTCTGAGCTGCTCGTGACTGACGGCGAGGTGGTCGACAAGGGTGCCGAGCTATGCCGCTGGGACCCCTACAACGCCCTCATCCTCTCTGAGGCCGACGGCCGCGTGCGCTACGAAAACATCATCGACGGCGTCACCTTCCGCGAAGAGACTGTCGAACAGACGGGCTTCAAAGAGAAGGTCGTGATCGAGAACCGTGACAAGACGATCAACCCGTCGATCACGGTGCTCGACGCCACCGGCAACGTGGTGAAGACCTACAACATCCCCGTCGGTTCGCACATCATCGTCGATGACGACAGTGCGGTCGCCATGGGCCAGGTGCTGGTCAAGATTCCGCGCCAGGTGTCGAAGACTTCAGACATCACCGGCGGTCTGCCGCGCGTGACCGAGCTCTTCGAGGCGCGCAACCCGTCGAACCCGGCGGTCGTGTCAGAGATCGACGGCATCGTCACCCTGGGCGCCATCAAGCGTGGCAACCGTGAGGTGCTGGTGCAGAGCCGCGACGGCAGCGAAGAGCGCAAATACATGGTCCCCCTGGCCAAGCACATCCTTGTGCAGGACAACGACCTGATTTACGCTGGCGCACCGATGTCTGACGGTGTCATCACCCCCGCCGACATCCTGCGCATTAAAGGCGCGGGTGCGGTGCAGGAATACATCGTGAACGAGATTCAAGCGGTGTACCGCCTGCAGGGTGTGAAGATCAACGACAAGCACATCGAGGTGATCGTGCGCCAGATGATGCAGAAGGTCGAGATCGAAGACGCCGGCGACACCATCTTCCTCGAGAAGGAGATCGCCGACCGCCTCGAGTTCCAAGAGGAGAACGACTGGATCTTTGACAAGAAGATCGTCATCGACGCAGGCGAGAGCACCACGCTCAAGGCCGGCCAGATCATCAGCGCCCGCAAGCTGCGCGATGAGAACAGCCAGCTCAAGCGCAAGGACAAAGCCCTCGTCGTCGTGCGCGACGCTCGCCCCGCTGTGGCCCACGCCACGCTGCAGGGCATCACCCGCGCGTCGCTCGGCACGAAGAGCTTCATGTCGGCGGCGTCCTTCCAAGAGACGACCAAGGTGCTCAGCGAGGCGGCTATCACCGCCAAAGCCGATGACCTGCTCGGCCTCAAAGAGAACGTCATCGTCGGTCACCTCATCCCCGCTGGCACGGGCCTGCGCAAGTATGAAGAGATGGTGGTCGGCACACCGGCCGAAATCGAGGCCCAGCTCACGCAGCCCGAGTTCGAAGAGGGCGCCACACCGTTCGAGCGCTTCTCGACCACGCGGCAGCGCGAGCTCGTCGCCCCCGAGCGCGACTAGGTTCGACCTAGCCCCCTGTAACGGCCGCGCGCCGCTCATCTGAGCGGCGCGCGGCCGTTACAGGGGGCACTCGGCCTTAGGCGGCCTTCTTCACCGCGCAGGTGCTCACCCCCAGCAGGGTGTAGACCGGGCAGGTGCTCATCGTGGCCGTGGCCAGCGGGATCACGCCCAGCGCCCCCCACCAGTTGCCAGCATAGAGACCCCAGCCGATTAGGCCTAGGCCTAGGACCAGTCGAAGGATTCGGTCGGCGCGGCCGACGTTGACTGCGAGGAAGTTCATAGTGGTGATGGAGGTAATAAGGAGGGAAAACCTGACCCCAAAGTGCATGGTGCACCAGCCATCTACCCTGACGCCTACCAATCGGTCGAATGAGAAGAATCAACTTTTCTGCGGAACTCGACCGGGCCTAAAGGGGGCGCCAGCGGCCTCAGATATGCGCCTTTTGCCCATATTTGATCATCGCTGACGGATGAACACGCCCGATTTCCTGCCCCCCGACGCCGCTGATGCGGCGCCTGAGCCGCCCCCTCAGGTCCCCTCCGCCGTTGCCCCTGACGCCCAGCCCGATGAGGCCACCGCGCAGGCCGATGGCACGCACGCACACGCCACCGCTGACGCCCCTGTGCCCCCCGAGTCGGGCCCCGAGGCGCCGCCCGCCTCCCCGCGCGAGCCCGCGCCCCACTACTTCAGCTTCGCGGGCGATGGCACTGAGTTCTTCGGCGTTTACATCGTCGGCATTGTGCTCTCGGTGCTCACGCTGTCGGTTTACTACCCGTGGTTCCGCGCCGCCACGCTGCGCTACCTCTACGAGAAAACTGAGCTGCTCGGCAGCCGGTGGACCTTCATCGGCTCGGGCCGCGAGATGTTCGTCGGCTATGTCAAGTTTCTCATGATCGCTGGTGGCCTCTACGCCCTCTATACCGGCGGCTTGCTCTGGCTGCAGAACGAGCCGCAGATGGCAGGTGTGGCGATGCTACTCATCATGGTGGCTTTCTTCGGTTACCTCACCCTGGGGCCGCTCGCCATTCACGGGGTGCTGCGCTACCGCCTATCGCGCTCCGTGTGGCGCGGCATCCATGCGGGCTATGTCGGCCGCTTTGGGCCGCTCTTTGGTCACCTCATCGGCGGCCAGTTTCTCAGCTACGTCAGCATCGGCATTTACTACCCCACCTTCCAGGCCGACCTCTACCGCTACCTGCTGCCCAACCTGCGCTTCGGCAGCCTGCGTCCCGTCTTCAAGGGCACCTCCGACCAGCTCTGGGAGGGCTATCGACCCTATTACCTGACGCTAGTGACGGCTATCGTGGGTTTGTTCTTTATCAGTTTCCTATCCGCCATCATGGGCCCGGTCGGGGCTGTGATCATGATCCTTTACCTGCTGGTGATGGTCTGCCTCGTCGTCTACCGTTACTTCGACTTCAAAGCAGATTTCTACAACTGGATCGTTGAGAACAGCACCGTGGTCAACGATGCCGACGGCCGCCGCTATCGCCTCATGGGGCACTTCACGATGTCAGATGTATTTCAGCTACAGTTTGTCAACGTGCTGCTGCTCATCATTAGCCTAGGCATCGCCTACCCCTGGGTGATCACACGCAACCTCGAGTTCTTCTACGCCAACGTCGGCATTGACGGCAGCATCGACCCCGACACCATCGTGCAGACCCAGGCGCCCGATGCCGATGCGGCCGGCGAGGGCATACTCGATTTCTTAGATATCGGCCTGGCCTAAGGCTGCGTTATTCCTTCGCTCAAACCGACTCGCGATGGCTACTGCCCCCGTCTTCACCGGTCTCTATTTCGATGGGCAGAGCGCCCGGCGCCGCCCCTGCCTCATCACCGTGCAGGCCGATGGGCTGCTCATCGCCTTCACCGACGACCTCGGGCCGTCTGACACTTTTTGGCACCGCGAGGGCATCCACGCCGCCGAGTTCAACGACGCCCGCTACACCAAGCTGCAGTTTGGGCCCTATCCGCGCGAGGTCGTCGAGGTCGAGGGGCGTCAGTTCTACGAGGCGTTGCGATCGGCCTATCCGGGCTCGCACTTCACCGTGCCGACGCATGCCTTCTTGAGCCGCTTTGGCTGGAGCGGCGTGATGGTCGGGGCGCTCGTGGCCCTGGCGATTCTCGGCTCCGCTTACGTCTGGATCATCCCGAACGTCGCCGAGGGCCTCGCCGCCCAGCTGCCCCGCCGCGTCGAGCACGAGCTCGGCGCGCGCATGACCGCCGACCAGCTCATGGGCGGCCTCGACGCTGAGCGCACCGCCGCCCTGCAGGGTTTTGTTCGCCACCTGCGCCTCGACCCCGAGGTGCCCATCGACGCGCGCGTCATCCGCTCTGATGTGATGAATGCCTATGCCAGCGTCGGTGGTCACCTGCGCTTTCACACGGCGCTGCTCGACTCGATCAGCCGACCGGAGCAACTGGCGGGCCTGATCGCCCATGAGTTCGCCCACGCTGAAGAGCGCCATAGCCTGCGCGCCATCTACCGCGGCGCGGCCAACTACATCGTGCTCGGGGCCCTCTTCGGCGACGCCTCAGGTCTGTCCGGACTGCTGCTACAGCAGGCTGAGCAGATGGGCAGCCTCGCCTACAGCCGCGAGCAAGAATCCACCGCCGACGCCACCGCCCACCGCATTCTCGCCGAGCGCGGCCTCGACGCCGAGGGCATGGCCGAACTGTTTGAACTGCTCAAGCGCGACGGTGGCGGCGATGGCGTGCCCGAGTGGCTCAGCACCCACCCCGACCTCGACGCGCGCATCGCCGCCGCACGCGCGCCCCATGCGACACCCGCCAGCCGCGTGACCGTGGATGCCGACTCGCTGCGCCATTACTTCACTCTGCTGCGCAAACCGACGCCTCAGCCCGCTGACTCGTCGTCGGCTAGATAACCCGCGGCGGTGAGGTTGTCGAGCCACTTGGCCCGGCGGATGCGGCTCATGGCCGTGGGCCGCGTTAGCTTCTTGTGCTGCGAGGGCGTCATCGTCTGCCACTCGTGAGCTGTGAGCGCTGTGTGCGCGCCCGGCGCGAAGGCTGGCTCGGCCGTCGCCTCAGCGAAGCGGTTCCACGGGCACACCTCTTGGCAGATGTCACAGCCGAAGGCCCATCCCTCGGTCTGGCTGCGGTGCTCAGCAGCCACGGCGCCCTTGATCTCGATGGTCTGATAGCTCAGGCAGCGGCGCGCGTCCATGCGATAGGGCGTCAGCGCCCCAGTGGGGCAGGCCTCGAGGCAGCGCGTGCAGGTGCCGCAGTGGTCGGTCACCACCGTGGCGTCGATCGGCAGCTCGAGGTCGAGCAGCAGCACCGCCAGGAAAAAATAGCTGCCCCGCTGCGGGTGGATCAGCAGTGTGTGTTTGCCCACCCAGCCCAGGCCCGCGCGGCGCGCCCAGGCCCGCTCGTCGATGGGGGCTGAGTCCACGCAGGCGCGGGTGCGCACGGGGGGCAGGCCCAGGGCGGTGGCCTCGGCCTGCACGGCCTCGGCCACCGCGGCCAGCTT
>VYMD01000168.1_pt1 | contig 17881 bp, 14 predicted proteins | sample 5115311 | NCBI WGS metagenome assembly VYMD01 (sample SAMN12291779, study PRJNA351875) | freshwater metagenome | isolation source: freshwater lake | place: USA: Michigan, Wintergreen Lake | collected 2013-08-08
GGTTCACCAGGGACCAGGTGGTGAACACCCCCAGTGCCCAGGGCTGCCACACCCCCATGCCGCCCCGCACCTCGGGCAGCAGCAGCGCAAACGTCGGCGGAATGATGAGCACAAACTGCACCAGCACATAGGCGTGCAGCGCCCGCGGCGCCGGCGTCTCATACGCCACGTGTGTGGCCGCGCTCACCTCGCGCGGACGGATCGGCGCCCCCAGGTCGGCCGGCCGCCAGCCCGGCGGCATGAACGGCGCCCGCAGCTTGTCCCACCACGAGCGGGTGCGCCACATGTCCTGCGCCAGGTGCCAATAGCCCACCACATTCGCCCATAGGGGGTTCCACGAGTTCAGCGGCACGGTCACACCATACACCGGCTCCTCTTCCTCTTCGACGAAGCTGCCATACAGCCGATCCCACGTGATGAACACCCCCGCGTGGTTGCGGTCGCAGTACTTGGGGTTCTTGCCGTGGTGCACACGGTGGTGCGAGGGGGTGTTCATCACCGCCTCGATCGCGGGGTGCAGCCGCCCCACCGCCCGCGTGTGGATGAAGAACTGATACACCAGGTTCACGCTATAGCACACCGCGAACACTTCGACGCCCACCCCTAGCACCGCGAGCGGCAGGTAAAAGGGCCACGCGAAAAGTGGCGTCGCGCTCTGGCGCAGGGCCACGGTCAGGTTATACTCCTCGCTCTGGTGGTGCACGCTATGCGAGGCCCACAGCAGCTGCCACTCGTGACTCTTGCGGTGGAACCAGTAGTACTGGTGATCGACGGCGATGAAGGCCAGCACCCACACCGCGATGCCCGCCGGGCTGGCGTCGCCGGGCAGGGTCAGCAGGCGCAGGTGCGTATAGGCCAGGGCATAGATGCCGACGGTGAGGAAGGCCAGCGCCAGCCCCGACAGCTGGCTCAGCACGCCGCAGGCCAGGTCGCTGATCGAGTCGGTGAGGCGGTAATAGGGCAGACGCCGCACGCGCGCATAGAGCAGCTCGAGGCCGATGCTGAGGAAGAAGAACGGAATGGCAAACGTGATGACCTGCATGGCGCGACGGGAAGCACGAAAATAGCACGGCGAGAGCCCCGCTAGGCTGAAGCGAACCAGCTGTCATTCCGGGGCGGGCGGGGGCCCGAACCCAGAATCCTGGACCTCCTACACGCCCAGCTCACGCGCGTCATGCTGAGCGCAGCGAAGCATCTTCTTGAGTTCAAGCTTCGAAGAAGATTCCTCGCTGCGCTCAGAATGACACACGAGCGCAGAAAACAACGCACTAAACCCACGCTCGCCACAGGCGAGCTCCCTATCAGTGGAAGGGTCGAGCCGCCTTGAAAGCGCAGCCGAGTGCCGCCGCAGGCGGCACGTAGGCGCCCGCGGTTTCCAGCGGCAAGGCCCTTCCACGAGGCCGCCGCGGCCCGCGGCGCAGACCAGCGCCGCAGGCGCCGCGCCCGTCGATACCTTTGCCCCTCCATCCCACCGCACCGATGTCCAACGCCGTCTTCACCCCGCCGCCCCCGCAGAACGAACCCGTGCTGGGCTATGCCCCCGGCAGCCCCGAGCGCGCCGCCCTGCTGGCCGAGCTGCAGGCCCAGCGCAGCCGCACCGTCGAGGTGCCGAACTACATCGGCGGCGAGCGCGTGTTTGGCGAGGCGGCCATTCGCCTGAGTCCGCCGCACGACCACGCCCACACCCTGGGCCGCGCCACCCGCGCCACCAAGGCCCACGTCACTCAGGCCATCAGCGCCGCCCTCGCCGCCAAGCGCGATTGGGAGAATCTGCCCTTCGCCCACCGCGCCGGCATCTTCCTCAAGGCCGCCGAACTCATCAGCACGAAATACCGCGCGCGCTTCAACGCCGGCACCATGCTCGCCCAGAGCAAGACCGCACACCAGAGCGAGATCGACGCCGTGTGTGAGTTGGCCGACTTCCTGCGCTTCAACGTGGCCTACGCGCAGCAGCTCTACGCCCAGCAACCCGCCTCGAGCCCCGGCATGTGGAACCGCGTGGAGTATCGCGCGCTTGAGGGCTTTGTGTTCGCGCTCACGCCGTTCAACTTCACCGCCATCGCGGGCAACCTGCCGAGTTCGGCCGCCCTGATGGGCAACACCGTGGTGTGGAAGCCCGCCGACAGCCAGATCTATTCGGCCTATCTGACGATGGAGATCTTCCGCGAGGCGGGCCTGCCCGATGGCGTGATCAACCTGGTGTTCCCGAGCGGGCCCGACGCGGGCGAGGTGCTATTTAAGCACCGCGACTTCGCCGGCATCCACTTCACGGGCTCGACGGGCGTGTTTCAGACCATCTGGCGCGACATCGCCACGAACCTACCCGCCTACAAGAGCTATCCGCGCATCGTGGGCGAGACCGGCGGCAAAGACTTCGTGCTGGCCCACCCCTCGGCCGATGTGCCCGCGCTGGTCACGGCGCTGGTGCGGGGCGCCTTCGAGTTCAACGGACAGAAGTGCTCGGCCGCCAGCCGCGCCTACATCCCCAAGAGCCTGTCGAAGGACGTGCTCGACCGCCTCGTGGCCGAACTCAAGACCATCAAGCAGGGCCCGGCCGAAGACCTGTCGAACTTCGTCACGGCCGTGATCGACGAGCGCGCCTTCACCAAGATCACGGGCTACATCGACGCCGCGAAGAAGGACGCCAACCTGCAGATCATCGCCGGGGGCGGCTACGATAGGTCAAAAGGCTGGTTCATCGAGCCGACGGTGATCGTGTCAAAAACGCCCGACTCGGTGCCGATGTGCGAAGAGATCTTTGGCCCGGTGCTGACGATCTACGTCTACGACGACGCGCAGTGGGAGCAGACCCTGCAGCTGGTCGACGCCACCTCGCCCTATGCGCTGACGGGGGCGATCTTCAGCCAAGAGCGCTATCCGATCGTGCAGGCCATGGAGGCCCTGCGCCATGCGGCGGGCAACCTCTATCTGAACGACAAGCCTACGGGGGCCGTCGTCAACCAGCAGCCCTTCGGCGGGGCGCGGGCCTCTGGCACCAACGACAAAGCGGGCTCGATCTTGAACCTGATCCGCTGGACCAGCGCCCGCACGATCAAAGAGGTGTTCAATCCCCCGACCGACTACCGCTACCCATTTCTGAGCTAAAGAGTTGATAATGATGTAGTAGGGGGCTATTGCCCCCTATCTTTTGAATCTAGAATTGGAATTAGTCTAAGTCCTAATAGATTTGTGGCTTCACATACATCAACTGCACTCACATGACCCCGACCCCCACGCTCGCCACACCTGTGGCCGACGTCACCCCCGCCGATGCCGCCTTCGTCGCGGTGAACTACATCACCTGTGAGCCCGATTACCGCGAGCGTTATGAGCAGCTCTTTGCCTCGCGGGCCCATGCGATCGACCGGATGCCCGGCTTCCACCATATGCACGTGTTGCGCCCCTCAGCCGATGGCCAGCCCTATCTCGTGGTGAGCTATTGGGCCAGCGAGGCCGACTTCAAGGCCTGGATGGGCTCACCCGAGTTTCTGGAGGGCCACAAGCGCGGTTTTGACGACATCCGCCGCGCCAAAGAAGAGGGCCGCACACCGCCGATGACCAGCCAGTTTCAGACCTATGCGGTCATCTCACGCTGAGTCGGCCACACCGGTCGGCACATCGACCCAGCGGCCCGTCAGCCGTTGGAGCAGGCTGCTGCGTCGGGGTGGGGCGGCGCTGCTCGCGTTCTACTTCGTCAAGGGGCTGCTATGGTTGGTCGTGCCCTATCTGATCGGGCAGGGCCTCTTTGGCTGCGCAGGCGACTGAAAGTATAAAATGCAAAACGGGGCCGACTGGTCCCGTTTTGCATGATGTGGCGCCTCGCTTAGGCATCCATGCCATAGCGGCTGCTCATGCCCTCGCGAATCATATCGAGAAAGAGCACCTCGCTGTCGGTCACGCCGTCCACCTCGGCCAAGATCTCGAGCATCTCGACGATGGTGGCCATGTGCTCTTCGGTGGCGGTGTCGCTCTTGACAAACTGGTCAAACTGGTCAAAGCCCGCGTCGAGGTGCTCTTTGGGCATCCAGTCTTTGAACTGATCGTTCTGCAGGATGCCGCTCTGGGCGTCGATCACCTCTTCGCTGGTGCAGGGCAGGCCGCGGCGAAACTTGTTGACGAGGATCTCGACCTTGCGCTCTTCAGCCTTCGAGATGTAGCCATCAGCCTTCATCAGGCCGATGAAAAAGTGGGCCAGGGCTGCACCGGCGGTCGCCGTGACGGTGGACATGGGGGTCGTTAGGGTATCGGTGGGGTTCACGCCGCAAAGGTAGGGCCCTGCGGCGGCTGGGCCTCGCGTGAAAGGCTGAAGGTGTGTTAAGTCGTGCTCAGGCGATACTTCTCGTTAAAGCGGGCTTTCATCTGCCGCAGGAACATTTCCTCACCCGGCAGCACGGTGTCGACCTCCATCAAGATCTCGACGAGGTCGGATATGGTGTCGAGGTGGCCAGGGCGCGCCCCACCTGACTCGACGAACAGGTCGAAGTGGACGAAGGCCTGGTCGAGGTGGTTGCCCGCGTGCCAACCCTTGAAGTCGTCAGCGCCGTTGAGCACGTTCAGGTCGGCGATGACATCGTCGGCCGGCGCGGGCAGCGACTGGTCAAAGCGGTGCAGCAGAGCATCGATCTTTTTGAGCTCGGCGCTCGAGAGGTTGCCGTCAGCTTTCATCAAGCCAATGAAGAAATGGGCGAGAGCAGCGCTGGCGTTGCTACGAAAGGCGGGAGTGGCCATACGGGGGTTGAGATGAAGTCGGGTGATCGTCTGCGGCCCCTCAAGATAGCAGGTGATCGCGCGCCACGTATGGCGCTCGCCCGTTTTGCCTAAGGGTCGGGCTTAGAATTCTCACGCCTCAGACCTTACGCCCGGCGATGGCCTCGGCGGCGGCCTCGCGCCAGCTCTCGGTCTGGTGCAGGTGCATCTCATAGGCGGGCCCGAGGGCAGCATAGCCCGTTTGCGCCAGCTGCCAAGCGGCCTCAGCCTCAGTGAACAGGCCCAGTTCATAGCAGGCCACGCCGAGGTCAAACTGCGCATGGGCGTGTTCCACGGCGTCGTGGGCCGTGAGCGCCACGAGATGGTGGTGCAGTGCGAGGCGGTCGTCGAGCTGCGGGTGGTGCAGCAGCAGGGTGCGCAGCAGCAGGGCCGCGCGGGGGTTGGGTGGGGTGGCGGCGCGCAGCTCGGCCTCCAGCGCTGCATAGCGGGCGTCGATCGCCTCGCTGGCGGCGGCCGCCGCGGTGGGCTCGGCGCCCAGTTGCACCCACTGCCGCCGCGCGACCTCAGCGATCAGCACGGCGGTGTCGGCTAGGGTCTGCCCCTCGGCGCCGCGACCCGCCGCATGGGTGTCGAGCTCGGCCAGGCGCTCGAGAGCCGGCAGGCGCGTGGGCTCGTGGGTGTCATAGCGCGCCACGAGCTGGTGCACGTGCACGAGGCCCTGCAGGGGCCAGAGCGCCGTCGGCTCGGCATCCAGCGCGGCCATGACCAGACCCTCGGCCAGCCCCAGGGCCTCGAGCATCGCCTCGGCCTCGCCCGCCCAGGCATAGGCCTGCACACCGTCGAACGCGCGCCGCAGCCCCGTCTCGCTCAGCTGTGCCGGATCGGCCCAGTCGGTGCCCGCGAACTGCTGCAGCGCCGCCGCCAGCGCCTCGGGGTCGTGGGCCGCATCGGCGTCAGTGAACCAGTCGGGCGTGGACATAGGGCTAGTGTAGAAGAACAGGTAGAACGACGCCGCGAAGCTAGCTCAGCGCAGGCGCAGGCCGATGACGAGCAGGTCGTCCACCTGGCGGCGGTCGCCGCGCCACTCGGTGTGAGCTTGGGCCAGGAGCTGCTGCTGCTGAGCCATTGGCAGGTGCTGAATGTCGGCCAGCAGCTGATAGAGCCGCCGCCGACCAAACTTGCGGCCCGTGGCCTGGCCAAACTGGTCGCTATAGCCGTCGGTGAGCAGATAGACGCTGTCGAACTCGGTCGTGTCGAGCGCCACCATCTGAAAGGGGCGCGTCACCTGGCCGGGCCGCCGCTTCTCGCCGATGGTGCGGCGCGTGCCACGCACCTCGCGGGTGGCCCCACGCCCTAAGCCGAGAATCATGGGGTGGTTCGCCCCGGCATAGAGCAGCTCGCCCGACTGTGGCAGATAGCGGCAGATCGACAGGTCGAGGCCGTCGAGCACGTCGCTCTCGTCCTGCCTGAGCATGTTGCGCACGCCGATGTCGAGCAGCAGCATGATCTCGGCGGGGTTGACCACCCGGCGCTCGACGATGATCTGCCGCAGCAGGTCGGCGCTGATCATCGACAGGAAGGCGCCCGGCACGCCGTGCCCCGTGCAGTCGGCCACCGCCACGAAGACCTCGCCCTCCTGCTCGTGCACCCAGAAGAAGTCGCCCGAGACGATGTCGCGTGGCTGGTAAAAGATGAAGTGATCGACGAAGCTGCGGTGCAAGCTGGCCGAGGTGGGCAGCAGCGCCCGCTGAATGCGCTCGGCGTATTCGAGGCTGGCCACCATGTCGCGGTTCACGACCTGCAGGCTGGCGTTTTGTTCGCTCAGCTGCTCAGCTAGGGCCTGCAGCTCGGCGGTGCGTTCATCCACCTTGCTCTCGAGCTGCTCGTTCTGCAGCTGCAGCTGGTGCTCGCTGCGGCGCAGGCGCTCGACCTGCGTGCGCTGCTGATCTAGGAAGCGCATGGCCAGCGCCAGGCTGATGCAGATAAACTCGAACAGGCAGCCCACAAACACCGCATAGAGCACCAGCACCCGGTCGGTGATCACCCCAAAGGTGAACAGCACCACAAAACTGACGAAGGCCACAAAGACCACATAGGCCGCCACCAGATAGCGCGCTGGACGATAGCCGCTGCGGAAGGAATGCGCCACTGGGCCCGCTAGCAGCACGGCTAGGGTGAAAAACGCTACGTCGGGCACCACATCGCGCCAGCGGTAATAGTCCGGCAGGGGGTGCCACCAGCCCAGCTCGAGGCTCAGCAGCATATCGAGCGTGGCCACCGCTGCTAGCACTGCCACTATGCGGGTGGCCAGCACGAAATGGCGAAGATGGGCGTGCCTGAGCGGGCCATGCTTGAGCAGCTGCCAACTCAGCGGCGAGACCGTGAGCAGGGCGACGGTGGCCAGGCAGACCGACACCGTCTCGTCGTTGGCCCAGCTCAGGTGAGCCAGCAGACCCGTTAGGCTGCCGGTGTAATGCAGCATCCACGCTGTGACGGTGAGGATAAACGCCGACAAGTAGAGGTACACACGGCTGAAAAACAGCAGGGCTAGGCCCAGTGCGATGATGAGCACCATCGTCGTGGCGCTCAAAAAGACGGTCGTGGCCCGGCGAATGGGCCCAAAGCTCACCTCGTTTTCATAGTAATGCTGGCGCAGCGCCGAGAGCGAGGCCACGGCCCGCCCCCGCAGGCGTATAATGACGTGCACGCGGCGCTCGGCAGGCAGCGTCAGGCGCACGGCAGTTTGGTTTAGGCCAGCGGGCAGCTCGCCCGAGGTGTGCAGCCGAGGCATCGATTCGCCCTCGACGATGCTGCTCACGTGCAGGCCCTCGAGGTGGCGGCCCTCGAGTGTGAGCACCAGGCTCTGGTCAAAGGGCAGGCCGTTGTTGAGGCAGAATCGGTAATGCAGCCACTCACGCGGGCGGTCGAGTGACAGCACATAGCTGCTGTCATAGGCCGTGATGGGCCCATAGCCCGTGCCATCGGCGGCATCGACGCGCTGCTGGCTCAGATAGGGCGCTAACAGCACGCGCTGGCCGGTGTTGAGTAGGCGCCCGCTGACCTCGACGCAGGGGGGCACAGGCTCGGCTGCACGAAGGCCAGAGGATGCAGGCCCCAGCGCGAGCAGGGCTGCTAACGTTAACAGTATGCTGCGCACGCGCGCGGCTAGGGTGGTTTAGCTAGAGAGTTCTACCCAAAGGTCAACACAAGTTTACGCCGATTTGACCGGCTTCCTGCGTTTCCATCTGAGCCGCCCGCCCTAGGGGGGCTGGTCTATATTTGCGCCCTGCTAACACACAGTCATGCGATTCGGTTTACTCCTGTTCACCCTTGGCCTGCTGCCGAGCTTGGCTTTAGCCCAAGGCAAGACTGCCCGGCGCCCGGCAGCCGAGCCTCCGCTGTTGCGCTTTGCCGGCGGCGAGCAGGTGAGCCGAGCCGAGTTTGAGCGCGTCTATCGCAAGAATGCCAACGTCAGCAAGCCCACCAGTCCGGCTGAATACCTCGAGCTCTACATCGCCTTCCGGCGCAAGGTGATGCATGCGCGCGCGCTGGGCCTCGACACCACGCGTGCCTTCGCCGACGAGCTCGGCGGCTATCTGCGTCAGCTGGCTGGCAGCTATCTGACCGAGCGCCGCGTGCTCGACCGCTTGCTCGACGAGGCCGTGGCGCGCGAGGCCGTCGAGCTGAGCGCCCGCCACCTGCTGCTGCGCTGCGCGCCCGACGCCGCCCCGGCTGACACTGAGCGCATCTATCGACGAGCGCTCAGCCTGCGCGACTCGGTGGCGCGCGGCCAGGCCAGCCTCGAGGCCCTCGCCCGCCGCCACAGCCAAGACCCCAGCGTGGCGCAGAACGGCGGCCACCTCGGTGCCTTCTCGGTGCTCGACATGGTCTATCCATTCGAGCAGGCTGCTTTTAACCTGGGCGTGGGCCAAGTTTCGGCGCCCGTGCGCACGCGCTTTGGCTATCACCTGATCGAGGTTACAGGCCGAGGCCCACGGCAGGCCCTGCGCCGCACGGCGCACCTCTTCGTTGCCGCCCGTGGGGCCGACTCGCTGGCGTGGGCACGCGCGCGTCAGCGCATCGACTCGCTGGCAGGCCGCCTGTCGGCTGGCGAGGCCTTTGACAAGCTCTGCGCCTGCTGCTCAGACGATGCCGCCACCGCCCAGCGCGGGGGCGACCTCGGCACTAGCCGCCTGCTGCCTGAGCTCGAGGCCGCCAAGCGCAGCCAGCGCCCCGAGTCGGTGTCGGCGCCGGTGCGCACCGTCTATGGTTGGCACCTGCTGCGGGTGGGGGCAGATGAGGCACCTAAGGCCGAGGCCGACCGTCGCCGCGAGCTGCGGCAGCGCATCGCCCGCGATGAGCGCGCCCGCCTAGCCGAGCAGGCTTTCATCGAACAGCTGCTGCGCGAATACAAGTACGAATCGGTGCCCGCAGGCCTTGAGGCCTCGCTCGGCGTGCTGCGGGCGCGCCGTGGCGTGCTGGGTCCGGCGGCGCTCGACAGCCTGCCCCTGACGCTGCAGCGCCAGGCCATCGGCCGCTTTGCCGACCAGACGCTCACCGTGCGCCAGCTGCTCGAGCTGCGGCTGGGCGCCAGCCTCTATGGCAAGCCCATGCCCACCGAGACCGACACCGCCGCGCTGCGCGCTCAGCTCGAGGCCGAGCAGGGCCGCCTCGTGCGTCAGGCCGTGCTGCGCTATGAAGAGGGCCGGCTCATGGAACGCTACCCCGACTACCGCGTGCTGGCCGACGAATACCGCGACGGCCTGCTGATGTTCAACCTCATGGATCGGCAAGTGTGGCGTCGTGCCGTGGAGGATAGCGTGGGCCTAGCGCGCTATTTCGATGCGCGTCGCGATAGCTTCATCTCGGGCCCGCGCCTGCAGTGGCGCCGCGTCAGCGGAGCCGACTCGGCTCAGGTGGCCGCCGCCCTCGAGGCCCTGCGTGCAGCGGGCGCCTCGAGCGACACCACCGGCTTGCGCCTCGAGTGGCAGCCCGAGCCCGAGGCCGTGGCGGCCCTGCGCGCTGGGCGTCGCGCGTGCACGGCTGTGCGCCGCGTGGGCACACAGTGGCAGGGCGAATGCCCCGTGGGTGAACTGCCCCCCGCCCCCCTGCCCCTGGCCGAGGCCCGCCCCGAAGCCACCCGTCGCTATCAGGCCTGGCTCGAGACCGAGCTCAACGCCGAGCTGGCCCGCCGTTACCCCGTCACCCGCGATGCTGATGTGCTCCGCCGTGTGTCGCGCTAGCGCTCTGCTGGTCGTGCTGCTGCTGACGGCCTGTCAGCAGCCCGCCGCCGATGCTGTGGCCACCCACCGAGGGGCCACCCTCACGCGCGCAGAGCTCGACCACCACCTGCTCAAGGGTCTGAGCCCGACCGACAGCGCCGCGCGCGCAGCCGACTACATCGCCGAGTGGACGCGCGACCAGGTGCTGCTGCAGACACTCGCCGACAGCTTCCCAGAACTCACGCAGGCCCACCGCTGGGGCGTCGAGGACTATCGCCGCAAGCTCGCCCAGCACCTCGTGCTCGAGGCCCTCGTGCGCGCGCGGGTCGACACCACCGTCACGGCTGAGCAGCTGGCCGAGGCCTATGCGCTGCGCCGAGGCGATTTTTTGGCCCAACAGCCGCAGCTGCAGGTGCTGCACCTGGCGGCCGACGCGGCGCCATTTATGGGCGCGGGGCAGGCGCGCATCGCCGAGGTGCAGCGCGCGCTGACCGGCCCGCGCGATCAGCTGCCCGCCAAGCTCGGCCCACTGGCTGCCGCCCTCGACAGCGGCTGGGTCACCCCCGCCCAGCTAGGCCGCTATGGCGCCCCGGCCAACGTGAACCTGCTAGCCGCCCCCGGCCGCGCCGTGCTGGTCTATCCCGACGCACAGCGCCCACGTGAGCGCGTGCACTTCTTTTACGTGGCCGGACTCGTCAATGCTGGCGAGCCCCTGCCCCTGCCCCTCGTCGCCCCACTGCTGCGCCAGCTGGTGGTGGCTCAGCGTCGCCAGGCCTTCGTCGAGGCCTATCAGCGTCAACTGGCCCCGCCTTCGTAGTTTTGATACTTGCTATTCGTTAATCCAGGTCGCTTGAGCCGGCCCATTGCTTTCGGGATGTTTTCGTTGGTCACCCTCGCCCTGCGTCGGGCCGCCCCTGGGGCCCTGATCGCCCTTGCCCTCGTGTGCGCCCCAGCCGCCGCCCTGCGTGCACAGGCCACCCCGCCCATCGCCGCCACCGGGCCCCAATCCACCCCACCCCCGCCGGTGGACAAGGTCGTGGCCGTGATCGACAACGAGATCATCCTGCAGAGCGACATCGAGAACCAGATCAACTATATGATTCAGCAGGGTGCTCGCGAAGACCGCTCGCTGCTGCGCTGCCAGGTCTTTGAGCAGCTGCTCACCGAGCGCCTGCTGCTGGTCAAGGCCAAGCTCGACTCACTCGAGGTGACAGACGAGCAGGTCGATCGCGAGGTTGATCGCCGCATTCAGTACTACACCGCCCAGGCCGGTAGTGTGCAAGAGCTCGAGAAGATCTACAAAAAGTCGGTGATCGAGATCAAGGTGGACCTGCGCACCGACGTGCGCAACCAGCTGCTGGTGCAGCAGCAGCGCGACAAGATCAACCAGGGCCTCAAGGCCACGCCGCGCGAGGTGGCCGACTTCTTTGCCAAGATTCCGCGCGATAGCCTGCCGCTGCTGCCGGCCGAGGTCGAGATCGCTCACATTCTCATCAAGCCTAAGGCCTCGAAGGCCAGCCGCGACGCCACACGTCAGAAGCTAGCGGGCATTCGGGCGCAGATCGTTTCGGGCGAGCTCACCTTCGAGCAGTGCGCACGGGTCTATGGCATGGATGGCACCTCGCGCCAAGATGGCGACCTCGGTGAGTTTGGCCGCGGCATGATGGCGCCTGCCTTTGAAGAACAGGTCTATCTGATGAGCGAGGGCCAGGTGTCAGAGGTGTTCGAGACGGAGTTTGGTTATCACATCGTGCGCCTCGACAAGCGGCTGGGTGACCGCGTGCGCGCTCGCCACATTCTCTTGATCCCTCCGATCACGGCCGAAGACGAAGAGCTGTGCAAGAAAAAGCTGCTTGATGTGCGCGCCCTCATCGATTCTGACTCGCTCTCATTTGATAAGGCTGCGGCCAAATACAGCGAAGACCAAAACTCAAAAGACAACGGCGGCCTGATCATGATGAGCGCGAACGAGTATCGCATTCCGCTCGACCAGCTCGAATCCGACCTCTACTTCAAGATCGACCAGATGAAGGTGGGCGAGGTGAGCGAGCCCCTCGAATATGTGCAGCGTGGCCAGCGCACCAAGGCATACCACATCGTGCGCCTGATTGCGCGCCTGCAGCCCCACCAGGCCAACCTGCGCGAAGACTACCAGAAGTTCTACAACGCCACCGTGCAGAGCAAGCAGGCCACCGAGCTCGCCGCGTGGTTCAAGCGCGCGCGCCAGCAGGTCTTCATCGAGATCAAAGACGCCGGCTGCATTCAGGCCCTTCAGAACTGGTATTGATGGAACGCTTTCACACCCGTTACGCGACCGAGGTCGAGGCGGCCGAGGCCCTGCGCGCGGCGTGGGGCGAGCTGCGCGGCGAGATCGGTCAGGTGATCGTCGGCCAGCGCGAAGTGGTCGATCACCTGCTGCTGGCCCTGCTCTGCCGTGGCCACGCGCTGCTGGTGGGCGTGCCCGGCCTGGCCAAGACGCTGATGATTCAGACGGTGGCGCAGACCCTGCACCTCGACTTCGCGCGGGTGCAGTTCACGCCCGACCTGATGCCGAGCGACATCCTAGGCACCGAGATCCTCGACCTCGATGCCGACACGGGTCGCAAGGCGTTCAAGTTCATCAAGGGCCCCGTGTTTGCGAACGTCATCTTGGCCGACGAGATCAACCGCACGCCGCCCAAGACGCAGAGCGCGCTGCTCGAGGCGATGCAAGAGCGTCGGGTGACGGTGGCGGGCGTGACGCACGTGCTGCCCGATCCATTTTTCGTGCTCGCCACTCAGAACCCTATCGAGCAAGAGGGCACCTATCCCCTGCCCGAGGCGCAGCTCGACCGCTTCATGTTTGACCTGCGCGTGGGCTACCCCAGCGCCGCCGAAGAGGCACAGATCGTCACGCAGACCACCGGCAGCGGGCGGCGCTCAGCGCGCCCCGTGCTCGATGCCGAGCAGATTGCGGCCTTCCAAGAGTTGGTGCGTCGGCCGGTGGTGGCGCCCAACGTGATCGACTATGCCGTGCGCCTCGTCGGTGCCACCCGCCCCAACGGTCAAGCCACCTCAGGCTCGCTGGGCGAACTTATCGCCTGGGGTGCAGGCCCGCGCGCCTCGCAGTATCTCATTCTGGCCGCCAAGGCGCATGCGCTCGTCACGGGCAAGTATTCCCCCGATATCGAAGACGTGCGGGCCGTGGCGCTGCCGGTGCTGCGCCACCGCATCTTGCCCAGCTTCACGGCTGAGGCCGACGGCATCACGCCCGACGCCCTCGTGCAGCGCCTGCTGGCTGAAGTGAAAGCTTAGGGAGGTGCAGGCCTAGGCCCTGTCTAAAACTCGTCTTGGCCCCCGGTGAGCTTGGCCTCCCAAGCATCGACGATGCCGACGAACGAGCCGAGGATCTCGCGAAAGGCCTTCGTGTCGATTTCGACGGGCACCTTGAGGTTGTAGAACACGTAGTATTTGCCGTCGTCGAAGTCCATCTCCCACGCGCCCAGCTTCTGGGTGTACGACTGCTTCATCATCTCGAACAGCTGCTCCTGCGTCGGCAGGATGTCGAGGCGCGCGGCATAGAGCCGGCACTCCCGCACCTCAAAGCCCCCCATCTCTTCGGTGCGCGAATAAATGATGACCTGGTGGGTGCGTGCGGCGGCTGAGTCCACGTTGTAGGTGATCAGCACGTTGCCAGCCGAGTTGACTCGAAACTTCAGATTCGTGGCCTCGATGAGCTTTTTGAGGCGAGGGTCGGCGATGGTGCCAGCCAGCTGCGCGGGCAGCGTCAGGGGCAGGCAGAGCAGTAGGGCAGTCCAGACGATGCGCGTGATCATGAGGCAGGAGGGTAGGCTTGACCTAGCGAATGTAACAAACCGCCCAATGGCACCTCACTTCGCCGCCGCGGCATCCTTCACCCGCCAGAGCTGCCACCAGGGCGTGGCTGGGCTGTCGTGGTGCTCATAGTGATAACCAAAGAAATAGCAGCTGACGAAGGCCCATAGGTGGTGCCGACGCTGGCTGCGGCTGTGGTGCGCGTTCGCCGGCGCCTCGGGCACGTCGCGGTGGGGCAGATAGGTGCCGAAGTAGAACAGCTGAAACGTGCTCAGCACCGAGGGCAGCATCCAAAACAGGATCACGTTCTCCATCGGGAAGAACAGCCGATAGAGCACGTTGAACGTGACGGCCATCGCCAGCAGCTGCGGCCAGGAGATGTATTCACTGCCAAACTTGAGATACCAGCGCCAGAAGCCGCGGGCGCCCTCGGGGTGAAAGTCAGGGTCGTCGGCCGTGGCCACGTGGCTGTGGTGCAGGTGGTGCTTAGGCCGTAGGCGCGCCCAGCTGTTGAACGCAAAAAGCAGCGTGCAGAGTCGGCCTAGGGCGTCATTGAGCACTGGTCGACCTGGCGCCAGCGTACCGTGCATGGCGTCGTGGGCGCTGATGAATAGGCCGGTGTAGAGGTGCGTCATGCCCAGCACGCCTAGGGGCACGACGAGCCACACCCACGCGTCCAGCGCCGCCCACGCGAGCGGCAGCAGCAGCGCCAGTCCGCCAAACCACAGCGCCAGGATCACGCCCGCCAGGGCCACCCCACGCCAGTCGCCCGGCTGCGCGCGATAGCGCAGCAGCGTGGGGGTAGCAGGCGAATGCGACATCGAGGCTAAAACGCGCGGTAGCCAACAAAGGTGCAGGTTTGCACGATGGATCGGCTAGCATGGTTCCGACAGGTGCCCGAGCGGCCGCTGACGCGGCTGGCGCCCAGCCCCACGGGCGCGCTGCACCTGGGCCATCTGCTGCACCTGATCTGGGTGCTGGGTCTGAGCGAGCTGGCGGAGGGGCGCATCCTGCTGCGCGTCGAAGACCATGACCGCCCCCGCTGCCGCCCCGAATACGAGGCCGAGATCGTGCGCACGCTGCGCCGCCTAGGCGTGGGTTGGGGCCTCGGCTACACCGGCGCGCAGCCCGACGCCTATCGCCAGAGTGACACGCCCGAGCGCTATGCGGCGGCGCTCGATATGCTGCGCGCGCAGGGGCGTCTTTATGCCTGCGCGTGTTCGCGCGCTGAGCTGCGTGCCCGCTATGCCACTCGTGGCATCAACCTGCCACCCGACGACGAGCTGGCCTATGACGGCCACTGCCGCGAGCTCGGCCTAGCCGAGGCGCCCGGCCTGGGCCTACGGGTTCAATTGGACGAAACCGAGGTTGCCTTCGACGACCTGCGGCACGGGCCACAGCGGCAGACCACGCGCGGCGACCTGCTCGTGCGCGACCGCACGGGCCTCTATACCTATCACCTGTGTGTGGTGGCCGACGATCTGGCGCAGGGCATCGACTGGGTGATTCGCGGCGACGACCTGCTGCCCGTCACGGGGCGTCAGCTGCAGCTGCGCGCACTGCTCGGCGGCACGCGCCCGCTGCGATGGGCCCACCACCCGCTGATCACCGACGCGGGTCGCAAGCTGAGCAAGTCGGCAGGTGCCGCTGCGGTGAGTGCTCGCCTGGACGCAGGCGAGTCTGCAGAAACGCTGTGGGGCGCCGCTGCGCACCTCGGGGGTCTGATCGCCGCGCCACGCGCGGTGCGCACGGCCGAATTCGCCGCGCTGGTGGCAGCGGCACTTGATAAGCAGTGAGGAACAGGCGACTCTGCGCTAGATGCCAGCTGCGATGCGGTGGCGCGCCAGGTCGATGACGAAGGGCTGGGTGGCGGGGTCGTCGCCCATCTGCCGCACGCGGGGCTCCTCTTCCTGCAGGCGGGTTTGCAGCAGGGCCTCGAGCCGCGCAAAGGCGCCCTGGAAGGGCGGCAGGCGGTGATAGCCGTCGGCGAGCGCCGCTTTATAGAGGCGCGAGAGCAGGCCGTCGGGCAGCTCGCCCAGCAGGGCGTCGAGCTGCTGGGGCGTGCGCGGCCAGAGCAGGATGCGCTTGACCACGCGGGCGTTGAGCAGGGTGGGCTCGGTGCGCAGCAGCTCGCGCAGGGCCTCGAGGCTGTCGATGGCGCTGTTGTTGAGCCGCTGCTCGATGCTGGGGTCGTGAGCGCCGGTGTGCTCGTTCACCTGCACGAGGTAAACGAAACTCAGCCGCGCGGGGCCTAGGGGCGCCAGCAGCTCGGTCAGCACCTGCTCGTGTGAGCCACTCACGCGCACGTCATCGACCACCACGAGGTGGCGGCCCTCGAGGGCGGGGCCCTGATAGTTCAGACGCATGGCGGCCAGCACCTCGCGTCGGCGCTCGGCATCGAGGGTCTCATACTCGCCGGCATAGACGACGTCGCGCACGATGCGGCCGTGATCGAGCGCGCCATGACCACGCACGAGGCGGTGGCGGTCGAGGCGGCCGCGCAGCGAGAGCGCCACAGCAAAGGCCGCAGTGGGCACCTGGTGAAAGGCTGAGGCCGTCACCACGGGGCCATCTAGATCGTCGAGCAGGTCGGGCAACTGGCTCGGCAGCCAGTCGGCGAGCTGGCGACCCCAGCCCTCGGCCGCTGCCGCCGAACCGTATTTGAGCAAGCTGTAGCGCGCGGGTTCGAAGGGCGGGCCCGCACCACCCCCGGCGAGGAACGAGCCCTCGACCCAATCGAGCGTGTACAGACTTAGCCGGGCGACGTCCACAGAGGAGCGCTGTTTAGGTGATCGATGCAAAGTTAAAGGCCTGTCAAGGGGCCTTTCCTAAACGAGTGTTAACCAAAACAGGGGTTGCATGGGAATGGGGGAAAGTCGCGGCCCGTCACGCTGATACTCAGCGCTTTAGGCGAGCAGAAATCTATCCACCGCCTTAGACCGCTCAGACTCAGGAGCTTGCCCCCCTTAGCTGGGGATTTCGCCGTGGGGGTCGGCGTCGGGCTCGGCTAGCGTCTGCCCCGAGAGGCGGCCCGAGGTGACCAGCTCGAGGTGGCGCACCCAGGCCCAGGCCGTGAGCGCCGTGAGCGCCAGGCACAGCACGAATAGGCCCGTATAGCCCATCGCGTCGGCCAGCACGCCTGCCAGCGCGGCGCTCATCGTGGCGACATTGAACGTGGACTGCTGCACCGTGAAATCGTGCCCCGGCGTGCTCGGCCGGGTGTGGTCCATCATGAGGGTGAACAGCGTCGTGCCCGCCAGGCCGCCGATGGCTTTGTTCACCAGCAGGGTGAGCATGAGCAGGCCCACGCCGCCCACCGCGGGGGTCTCGCCCACGGGCGCGGCGAGGTCGGCCTCGACGCCCGAACCCGCGACCAGCAGCAGCCCCACCCCACCGAAGAGCAGCGCCAAACACAGCACCACGACCTCGCCGCGGCGCAGGCGCGTGAGCAGCCAGCCGCCGACGAGCGAGCCCACCACGCTGGCGGCGATGCCCCACACGCCGTTGAGCCAGCCCACCTGCGCCACGCTCAGCCCGGCGTCGATCAGCAGGGGCTTGACCATGGCCATGGCCCACACACTGCCGAGCAAGAAGGTGGCCAGCAGCAGCAGCCAGCGCCCCGCCTGCGGCTGCGCCAGATAGGCGCGCAGGTCGGCCCAGGGGCGTGCGGTGCTGGCCGATGATTCGGTCGGGGATATCGGCGCGGGGGGTTCGCGCAGCAGCAGCAGCGGCACGAGCGGCAGCAGCATCAGCCCGCCCATGAGCGCACACATGGCCGCCCAGCCCAGATGACTAAAGGCCAGCAACAGCAGGCCGCCGCCGATGATGAGCCCCAGCTGATAGCCTGCGGCTTGGGCGCTGTTGCCGGGGCCGCGCTCGCGGCGGGCGAGCAGCAGCACGGCGAGGCCGTCGGTGGCGATGTCTTGGGTGGCGCAGGCGAGATTGAGCAGCAGCAGGGCGACGAGCAGGGGTGCGAGCCCGCCGCCAAGGTCCACCATCGCCAGGGCGAAGCAGAGGCCGGCCGCCACCAGCTGCAGGGGCACGATCCAGCCGCGGCGCTGGCCCAGCTGAGCCAGCGGGCCCGGCCGCCGGTCGAGCGCGGCGGCCCATAGCCACTTGAGCACCCAGGGCAGCGCCAC